>Ga0265298_10000081_pt1 | contig 137104 bp, 106 predicted proteins | sample AusTroGonzalo_MG_3_FD_193486 | JGI IMG/M metagenome (GOLD analysis project Ga0265298, IMG submission 193486) | Bovine rumen microbial communities from tropical cattle in Woodstock, Queensland, Australia - Gonzalo_01 | ecosystem: Host-associated > Mammals > Digestive system > Stomach > Rumen ...
CAGTCCAATACTTCTTTGGCATCTGTTTGCTATTTCAAGCGCTTCTACTATCTCTCCTTGAAATAGATGGGTTTTATAGGACACAAAAAGAGTGGGAACATTACCTGCCCCACATTAAGGTCCTAGGAAAACCCGAGAAAAAGACAAGTAAGCCCACTCATATCGAGTGCGCTGGCATCTTGTCTACTATTTCTCGTCTATTATTTAGAATTTCCTAGGTTCTAATGTGGATAGAACGGTAGCAAACGCATTTTTATTCATAAGAAAAGAACTCCTGCATTCTGCAGCAATGCCGCAGATAGCAGGGACAAAGGTACAAATAATAATTCTAATTTTAACGCCTTAACAGAAAAAAGTGGGAAAAATTAGTGAATTCGCCTCTCCTCAAAGTGGGGGGAAAGGCGAAGATGAATGGTGTGCTATACGTAATTCTTAGTCGTTAATGTATGACTTTGTGGTCATATCATAATAGAGAGCTTCTAGCTCTGCCAGGGTGAGCTTTTCTACACTATGCTCGATAAGACGAATGAGTTCGTCGCGACGTGTCTCGTCTGATTGCGTATAGCGATTCATATATGACATGATGGTAAAAATCCAAAATTATTGTAATTATTGCCGCAAAGGTACGAAATAATTATTTTTTTTCGTACCTTTACACGCAGATTTAATATGTTTTGTGATATGATAGGAACAATTGTCAATACCACCACCATCATCGTAGGCAGCATCATAGGCAGTCTGCTGCATCGTGGTGTGAAGGAAAAATACAAAGAGGTACTCTATACTGGACTGGGACTGGCATCGCTTGCCATTGGGCTGAATGCAACCATCAGTCACTTCTCGCAGTCGCAGTACCCCATGCTCTTTATCATATCGCTGGCCATAGGAGGAGTGATTGGTACGGCGCTCGACATCGACGGGCGATTCAAACGACTCGTTGACAAGTTTCAGCGAGGAGAGAAGAAAAGCGGTAATCGACTCGCAGAGGGTCTGTCTACTGCCATCCTGCTCTATTGCATTGGTCCGCTGTCGATGCTTGGTCCTGTCATCTCGGCCTTGAAGGGCGACCATACCTTCCTTTTTACCAATGCCACACTCGACTTCGTGTCGTCGATGGTGTTTGCCTCTACTTATGGCATTGGTATGGTTCTGGCTGCACCTGTGCTGTTCTGCTGGCAAGGCTTGTTTTGGCTCGTGGCCCATATCAGTAGTAGCGCCATTAGCAATGCGCTTATGGCAGAATTGCTGATTGTCGGTGGTTTGCTCATCACGGGCAGTGGCCTCTCGCTGTTGAACTTGAAGGACTGCAAGACGCTTAATCTGCTACCAGCCCTTCTCGTGCCTGTCATTTGGTTTCTAATATTAAATTAAGTTATGGATAGAAATCAAGAAATCATTCGCACCAGTTGGATAGGTATTATAGCCAACGTGCTGTTAGCAGGCTTTAAGGCCGCAGTAGGTATCTTGGCCAGTAGCGTGGCCATCGTGATGGATGCCGTTAACAACCTGAGCGACGCGCTGTCGAGCGTTATAACCATTGTTGGTACGAAACTCTCACAGCGACCTGCCGACAGGAAGCATCCTTTCGGTTTTGGACGCATCGAGTACTTCAGCGCCATCATCATCGCTGTTATTGTGCTGTCGGCGGGTATCACCTCGCTCATCGAGTCGGTGAAGAAGATCTTTGATCCTACTGAACCTTCGTACACCACGACTACGCTGGTGGTTATCATCGTAGCCATTGTAGTGAAACTCATACTTGGACAGTATGTGAAGCGCAAGGGCGAACAACTGAAAAGCGATGCCCTGATAGCCTCAGGTTCCGATGCGTTGTTCGATGCTGTCATCACGCTGACCACGCTTGTCTCTGCTGGTGTCATGCTGCTGTGGAACGTGTCGCTCGATGGTATCTTGGGTGCGCTGATATCAATCGTTATTATCAAGGCTGGTATCGAGATGATTGCCTCGCCCGTCAACGAGTTGCTGGGCACAAGCATCTCTGCAGACTTCGCCAAACAGATACAGAAAGAGGTTTCCGACTTTGAAGGCGTACATGGTGTCTATGACCTGATATTGCATAACTATGGTCCGGATGTGAAGATTGGTTCGTTGCACATCAATGTGTATGATACGATGTCGGCTCACGATATTCATGGACTGACGCGCAAGATTTCAACGTGCATGTATCAGAAATACGGCATCATCATGACTGTTGGCGTCTATGCCGTTGCCACTGGCGAGAATCGTCGTGTTGATTTGCAGACGAAGGTTATGCAAGCGCTTGCTGCCCACAAGGATATTGTGCAAGTACATGGTTTCTACTATTCCGAGAAGGATAATTATCTCTCTGTAGATGTGGTTCCCGATCTTTCTGTACACAATGAGGAGGCATTCGTTGACCAGCTTACTAAGGAAATACAATCGTTAGTCCCCGATACTCATATCGTCGTTGTGGTGGATCATAACTATACGGAATAAGAAAGTTAAGCGAAGCGACTGAAAGAACCCTTGGGTGAGAACCCCAAGAACGAAAAAAGGGACTTAAACAAGTCCCTTTTCGTGATCCGCTTGGGGTTCGAACCCAAGACCCCAACATTAAAAGTGTTGTGCTCTACCGACTGAGCTAGCGGATCGACCTTAATGCTTTTTATTGAAAAGCGGGTGCAAAGGTACGAACTTTTTTTGAACCCGCCAAATTTATTGCGATGTTTTTTCGTTTTTGGCCTTTTCTTCGGCTATGGCATGCTGGTAACAAGTGCGACAAAGTGGCTCGTATTCCTGGGTCTCACCTAAGAGAACACGCTTGTCGTTTTGTACTTTTCGATGGCTGACATAAGCGAGAGAGCCGCATTTCACACAGATGGCATGCACTTTAGTAACATCGTCGGCAATGGCACAAAGGGCAGGCATGGGACCAAAGGGCACGCCTCGGAAGTCCATGTCGAGACCAGCTACGATGACTCGTACGCCACGATTAGCCAATTCGTTGCACACGTCAACGATGCCATCGTCAAAGAACTGCGCTTCATCAATGCCCACAACGTCGATGTCGCTGGTGAGTAGCAAGATGCTTGCAGAGGAGTCGATGGGGGTGGACTGGATGTGTTTCTGGTCGTGACTCACCACGTCTTCCTCAGAATAGCGCACGTCAATGGCTGGCTTGAATATCTCTACGCGCTGCTTTGCAAACTGAGCACGACGCATGCGCCTAATCAGCTCCTCTGTCTTGCCAGAGAACATGGAGCCGCAGACCACTTCAATTCTGCCGGGGCGATGATTTTCGCCTGTTGATGGATATGTAATCATGATGCAAAGATACATTTTTTTAAGCAGTTAAAGAAGTTAAAGGAGTTAAAGGGAGTTAAAGGATAATAGTTTTGTGCGGAAATTGCTAACTTTGCACCCGATATGGGAATATTGTATATCGTACCCACGCCAGTGGGCAATATGGAGGATATGACGCTACGCGCCATACGCATCCTGAAAGAGGTCGATTTGATATTGGCTGAGGATACCCGTACTTCAGGCATCCTGCTGAAGCATTTCGATATCAAGAACCAGTTGCTTTCCCATCATAAATTCAACGAACATGGTACTAGTGCATCTGTGGTTCAGCGCTTGTTGGCAGGACAAAACGTGGCACTGATTAGTGATGCTGGCACTCCTGGTATCAGCGATCCGGGCTTTTTCCTGGCTCGTGAGGCTGTGAGGGCTGGGGTAGAGGTGCAATGCTTGCCCGGCGCAACTGCTTTTGTGCCTGCTCTGGTGAGCAGCGGACTGCCTTGCGACCGTTTTGCTTTTGAGGGCTTCTTGCCTCAGAAAAAGGGACGCCAAACAAAGCTTCAGTCTTTGGTTGACGAGGAACGTACCATGATTTTCTACGAGTCGCCCTATCGCTTGCTAAAGACTTTGCAGCAGTTTGCTGAGTTCTTTGGTGCGGACCGTCAGGTTAGCGTATGCCGTGAAATCTCTAAGATTCACGAAGAGAGCGTGCGAGGTACTCTTGAAGAGGTGATTGCCCATTTCACGACTACAGAGCCGCGTGGTGAGATTGTGATAGTGCTGGCAGGAAAAGATTGATAGTGCATAGTAAATAAAAAAATAGGTAATAATAAATATAATAAGGTATATGAGAAAGTTTTTAGTATGGTCCGTTTGCATTCTGGCAATGGTTTCATGTAAGAATGGAGCAAAGGATGCCAACGACCTGGCTTTGAATCATACGATTGATTCGTTGAACAGGGTTAACTATCAGAAGGATAGCGAGATTAGCGATATGCTGGAAACCCTGAACGTGATACAGGAAGGCTTTAGGGCTATCAATGAAGCGGAAGGACGTGTTACTGTGGAGCGTACGGGTGAAGGTACGAACAACGAGACCAAGATTCGTGAGAACGTGCAGTTCATTCAAACGAAGTTGGCAGAAAACCGCGAGCTTATTAATAAGTTGCGTGCTCGTCTGCGTGAAAGCAGCATCGCCAGTGACCAGCTGAAGAAGACTGTGGAAAGTCTGTCAGAGCAGTTGCAGATAAAAACAACTGAGCTAGAAGAATTGCGTAAGGAACTGGCAGAGAAGGATATCCACATTGCCGAACTTGATGAGAAGGTGAACACCCTTGCGGATGATGTGAGCACTCTGAAGGAGGATAATAAGCAGAAGCAAGAGACTATCTCTACTCAGGATAAGGAGTTGAACACCGCTTGGTTCGTATTTGGTACCAAGAAGGAGTTGAAGGACCAGAACATCCTGAAGAAGGGAGAAGTGCTACAGGGCAACTTCAACAAGAGCTATTTCACAAAGATAGACATCCGCGTGGATAAGGAAATCAAGTTAATGTCTCGTGACGCAAAGCTGCTCACCAGTCATCCATCAGGAACCTACACCCTGCTGCGTGATGCCAACAAGCAGTATGTACTGCGTATCACAGACCCCCAGCGCTTCTGGAGCACCAGCAAATATCTTGTTATTCAAGTAAAGTAGTGCTTTACACCATGTAAAGTGCCACTTTACCCATCGAAAAGTGCCACTTTACTCAGGGAAAACGATAGCTTTAGGCTACTTCTATCCGTGAAAGGGGTAGAAGTAGCCTAAATTGTTTACGTTTCCATGAGTGTTGTCTAATCACTCAAAAAATACAAAAGTGACCAAAAAAGGGGGCTTTTTCTTAATGAAATGAAAAAAAATACGGGAAAAATGTTTGTTTTTGTTTATTTTCCTTGTTTTATTTAAATAATGTTATTACCTTTGCAGGCTGTTCATTGAAAAAATAAATAAAAGGTTTATATACAAAATTTATATGAAGAAAAGATTGACTATGCTTTTAGTCGGCTTGTTCCTGTCGATAGGAATGGCCTTGGCTCAAAGTAAAATTACAGGTACAGTCTATGAAGACACAGGAGATCCTTGTATCGGCGCAACGGTGATGATACAAGGTACTAGCAATGGAACAAAGACGGACATCGATGGTAAGTTCTCATTGACGGTCCCTGATGGCAAGAAGCTTGTTATCAGTTATATCGGTATGACCACCAAGACGGTTACGCCGAAAAATGGTATGAAGATTACATTGCAGGCCGATGCACACATGGTGCAGGAGGTCGTAGTGACTGGTGTGCAGAAGATGGATAAGCGCCTGTTTACTGGTGCTACCACAAAGATTGATGCTGAAAAGACAAAGTTGGATGGTGTTGCCGACGTGACACGTGCCTTGGAAGGTCGTGCTGCCGGTGTCAGCGTACAGAACGTTTCAAGTACCTTTGGTACAGCGCCCAAGATTAAAGTTCGTGGTGCAACCTCTATCTATGGTTCTTCATCACCCCTTTGGGTTGTGGATGGCGTAATTATGGAGGATGCTGTCAATGTGAGCAGCGATGATCTTTCCTCTGGTGACGCTCAGACGTTGATAGCAAACGCTATTGCAGGTTTGAATGCCGACGATATTGAGTCTTTCCAAGTATTGAAGGATGGTTCTGCCACCTCTATATATGGTGCGCGCGCGATGGCTGGTGTGGTTGTTATCACCACGAAGAAAGGTCGTGTAGGTCACAGCGCTATCAATTATACTGGTGAGTTTACCTATCGCTTGAAGCCCAGTTATAGTGAGTATAACATCTGTAACTCTCAGGAACAGATGGGTATCTATAAGGAAATGGCAGCTAAGGGTTGGTTGGAGTTCTCGGCTTTGGCCAATGGTTCTTCAAGCGGTCTGTATGGTAAGATGTATAATCTGATTCAGCAGTATGACGAGTCTAAGGGCACCTTTGGCTTGCCTTATACTCAGGCTGCCATGAATGCCTACTTGCAGCAGGCAGAGTTCCGTAACACGGACTGGTTTGACCTGTTGTTCAATGATAATGTACTGCAGACCCATTCTGTCAGCATTTCAAGCGGTACAGAGAAGGCAAACCTTTACGCTTCACTTTCTGCTATGCTTGATCCAGGATGGACGAAATCAAGTAGTGTGAATCGTTATACAGCTAATGTGAATGCCTCATTCAACCTTTCAAAGCAGCTCATTTTGACCCTGCGTACCAATGCCAGCCATCGTGCTCAGAAGGCACCTGGTACGTTGAATCAGAGTACCGACGTTGTAAGTGGTGCGGTGAGCCGTGACTTTGATATCAACCCCTTCAGTTTCGCACTGAATACCGCTCGTACGCTGGATCCGAATCAGATATATAAGCGTAACTATGCCGATTTCAACATCTTCCATGAGTTGAATAACAACTACATTGACATCGATGTGATGGATGTTAAGTTCCAGGGCGAGGTTTCTTATAAGCCCATCCTTGGTTTGGAAGTGAACCTGTTAGGTTCTTATCGCGTAAACCGTTCAAGTCGTGATCACAACGTACTGAACTCTTCAAACCAGGCAGAGGCTTATCGCGCAGGCGTTGATGATCCTAATGTAATGTACAGCAACTCTTATCTGTACACTGATCCTGATAAACCAAACTCACTGCCCGTTAGCGTAATGCCAACAGGTGGTATCTGGATTGAGAACCAGAACCGTGTAAAGCAGTATGACTTCCGTGGTACTGTGAACTATAACAAGGTATGGGATGATATTCATATCTTCAATGCACTGGTAGGTATGGAGGCAAACCGTGCCGATTATGATGCCTCAGAGAATCAGGTGTTTGGTATGGATTACGAGCGTAGCCGATTGGTTACAATCACTCCAGAATTCTACAAACAAGCAAAAGAGGAGGGCTCTACATTGTTCCAGCGCGCAAGTTCTTGGAACCGTCGTATGGCATATATGGCTAACTTGAACTACTCGTATAAAGGCCGTTATCAGGGTAACCTGACAGGCCGTTATGACGGTACCAACCAGTTGGGTAAGGCACGTAGCTCACGTTGGTTGCCCACATGGAACGTTTCTGCATCATGGAATGCTCATGAAGAGACCTTCTTTAAAGATTTCATGGAAAAGACCGAAGGAAAGTTCAGTCATGCAACCCTTCGTCTGAGCTATTCGCTGACAGGTGAGCAGACGACTGCCTCTAATGCTTATGCTATTTATTATCCCACCATCATCTGGCGTCCTCAGAGCGATCAGCAGGAAACTGGTATGGAACTGTACCAGTTGGGTAACTCTAATTTGACCTTCGAGAAGAAGTATGAGTTCAACGTGGGTGTTGACCTTGGTTTCTTCAATAACCGTTTGAATATTGTCAGCGACTTCTATTGGCGTGACAATAAAGACCTGATGGGATATATGAATACCAATGGTTACGGAGGTGAACTTCGTAAGTTTGCTAACGTGGCAGCCATGAAGTCTCACGGTATGGAGTTCACAATTTCTTCTGTGAACATTAGAAGCAAGGACTGGACATGGACTTCGGACTTCACGTTCTCATATAATAAGACAGAAATTACTGACCTGCTATCCACTAGTCGTGTCATTGACTTGGTAAACATTGGCGGTTCAGCTCGTGTCGGATATGATCATCGTGCTTTGTTCTCTATACCTTTTGTTGGGCTGAACGATGAAGGCCTACCTCAGGTTATCAACGAACTTGGTGAGATTACCACATGGGATGTCAACTTCCAGGAACACGATAACCTTGACTTCCTGAAGTATGAAGGTCCTACAGAGCCTGCATACACTGGTGGTCTGAACAATATGGTTTCATGGAAGAACTGGCGCTTGAATGTGTTCTTCACCTATTCGTTCGGCAATAAGATTCGCCTTGATCCGGTGTTCTCGTATGGCTACAGCGATCAGAGCGCTATGCCTAAGGAGTTCAAGAACCGCTGGGTAATTCCTGGTGACGAGAATCGTACCGATATTCCTGCTATTGCTTCTGTGGCACAGTATTATAACAATCGTTACTTGGGCTATGGATACAATGCATACAACTATTCTACCGCTCGCGTAGCAAAAGGTGATTTCATTCGTTTGAAGACCATTTCTCTGTCTTATGATTTCGATCCACAGTTGCTGAGTAAGATAGGATTGCGTACTGCCTCACTGAAGGCTGACGCTACTAATATCTGGTTGCTCTATTCAGACAAGAAACTGAATGGTCAGGATCCTGAATTCGTTAACTCTGGTGGTGTGGCACAGCCTCTGTCAAAGCAGTTCACTCTGACATTACGTTTGGGAATCTAATTGAGAAAAATAATTTGAGAAAAGAAAAAAGAATTATGATGAAAGCAAACATATATAGCATATTTGCAATAAGCCTGGGATTGTTGACAACAACAGCATGTTCAGACTTCCTGGATAAGATTCCCGATGAGCGTACTGAGCTGACAACAGAAAGCAATATCGTGGACTTGCTTAAAGGTTCATACCCAGCAACCAATTATCAGTATGTGTGTGAGTTGTCAAGTGATAACTTCATTGACAATAATGCGCCACACCTTCCTTCTAGTCCAAACGACAAACAGATAGAGAACCATTATAACTACTCTTCTTATGCGCGATGGACAGATGAGATGTTTAAGTTTGATCCCGCCAATTCAGCTACTATCAACGATGGTGAGTCGCCAGGTCGTATCTGGAGCTATTGGTTTCAGTCTATCGGTTCTGTGAATGCTGCTCTTGAGGCTATCGATAATATTGCTGCTAAGGAGGGTATCACCAGTCGTGCAAACTACAATCAGCTATCTCCACGTTTGCGTGCAGCATATGGAGAGGCCCTTTTGCTTCGTGCTTATGATCATTTTGTGCTGAATAATATTTTCAGTCAAGCTTATAAGAATGAGGCCCAGAGTTCTCTTGAAGTAGCTCTTCCATATGTAACTGAGCCCGAAACACAGCTCATTAAGAAATACGAGCGTTCCAATGTTGCAGCAGTTTACAAGATGATTATTGCTGATTTGGAAGAGGGCTTGAAGTATGTGAGCGATAGCTACTATGATGCACCAAAGTATCATTTCAATACCTTGGCTGCTCATGCCTTTGCTGCCCGTGTCTATCTCTTCCATCACGATTGGAAAAAATGTATTGAGCACGCTAATGTTGTATTGGGTGAGCAAGGTGATGATGCAACGCTGAAAAGAATGCTGATGGATTATTCTATCTTTGAGGACTGTGCAAGTTCTAGTGACTATGGTAAACAATGGCAGAGTCCAAATCTGAATAACAACCTGATGTTGCTGGTTACCTATAGTAATTATTCTCGCGTAGTATTTGGCTATCGCTATTCTCTGGCTGGCGAGTCTGCACGTGGAGCTTTGCATCTCTACAATTCTTCAGAACTGTGGCCTGGCTATGTCTTGAATCCTATTGCACTGGTAAGTGGTATGCTGTTTAGTTCTTCTCAGCATGACTATGGCTATTTCTCATGTAAAATTGAGGAGGAGTTTGAAATGACGGACAAGATTGCTCAAACAGGTTATGTTCATCAGGTGATTCGTGCTTTTACAGCAATGGACCTGTTGCTTGAACGTGCTGAGGCTAACATTATGCTCGGAAATATTGCAGAAGGCAGTAAGGACCTTCAAAACTATTGGAATTATTCTATTAGCTCATTCTCGGAGCGTGATAAAAAAGCATACTCTGTTGAAGGCGGTGCCGATGTAGTTACGGTAAGAACCAAGTTGATGACCGATGCTTCACTGAAGAGAGAATTTACTAATGGAGCAACAGCCAAGAGTAAGAAAAATAACTGCTTTGATGATTGGGACTTCTTGTCTCAGAATATCTCTAGTGATATTGTGGTTAGTGCTCAGGCTGTGCCATATATGAACTGCCTTAATTCTCTTCGACGTTTCGAACACAATTTCGAGGGTGTCCGTTTCTTCGACCTCAAGCGTTGGGGAATAGAGTGGAAACACTATTATGGTGCTGATAAGGATTCTGTCGAGCTGAAAGGTAATGATATGAGAAGAGCAGTAGAGGCACCTTGGGAGGCACGCTTTAATGGTGCCGGTAGTTCTCGTGTTGAGCCACTGGTTGCCCCATCTCAAGCTTCTCGTTCCTCACTGAGAATGCCAGCAGAGGCTCAGATTAGAAGAAAGGATTCTAAATAATTAATGAAAGGACATTCAATAATGAAAAGATTATCCAATATACTATTATTGTTGGCTGTAGTCGCCACTGGAATGCAGTTGTCTTCATGTGCAGATGATGACTTCACTTCCACCATCTTCGATACGAAAGAGTATCCGCTGGATCGCAACCAGTTTACCTTTCCACTTGATACGTTTGTGAAGGTAAACTTCTTGGAACCTTATAATATGCATTTCATTTATAGGATGGAATACACAGGTTCTGACAAGGATAAGAACCTGACCCCGGCTTCTTACGATAAGAGTTGTCAGTTGGCAGTTCTTACCAAGTATCTGTGGCATGATGTTTATAAGGAAATTGCAGAAGAACACGAGCTGTTCCTTAAGAAGTATAGTCCACGTATCATTCATGTTGTTGGTTCTATGAACCTTAACACTTCGTCTGGTACCGAGACTCTTGGTGTGACAGAAGGTGGTACCAAGGTTACACTTTATCGTACCAATATGTTGAATCCTGCGGATATTGCTGACATGAATGAATATTTCTTTGAGACTATGCATCATGAATTCGGTCATATCCTTGATCAGACCAAGTTGCACCCAACGCCATTCAATCTCTTGAGCAATGGCCTTTACAATGCTTCAAGCTGGAACGAGACCCCCGACTCGGTTGCTGCTTCTCAAGGCTTTGTCACAAATTATGCATCTATGTCTTACACAGAGGACTGGGTGGAGACTTTCGCTCGCTACGTTACTGACGACTCTATTACATGGAATGAGAAACTCGGTACAGCTGAATACGAATGGGAAACTGTTGACTTGAAGGATGTCAATAGGGATGATGAGGTTGACGAAAATGATTATTTGAGTTTGCTAGTTCCTGGTGTAAATATTGATACACTCGGTTATTTAAAGGCCGACGAGTCGGGTAATGGTGAGCATAAAATCTACCGTCGTGTATGCAAACGTGACGCTGACGACAAGGTGGTATTTGATGAGAATGGCAATGTGCAATGGGTAGCAAACTCTATTGGTGCTCGTCAAGTTATCATGCAGAAGTTGGAGTTTGTCCGTGAGTATATGCGCACTCAGTATGGAATCGATATCGATAAACTGAGAAATATTATACAGGAGAAGCAGTTTGTGAAGAATGCAGATGGTTCTTGGAAGCGTGAAGCGTATTTTGATACGAGAAAGATGCGAGTTCGTCTTCGTTTGGTTAATGCTATCACCAATGTAGACTCGGAAACGGGTAAGAGCAAGTTGGATGAGTTGCTCGACGTGCTTGAAGAATATAAGAAACTGCAGAAAAATTAATCATAAGAAGAATAAGTTATTATGAAGAAAATATATTCCGTTGTATTTTTGCTCGCTACAGTCCTCTCGTGGAGTTCCTGTACGCATGAAGAAGATGATATCTTTGATCATTCGGCTGCCGAGCGACTCAATCAGGTGAGTGCTATCTACACTCAGCGCCTTTGCGATAGTCCTGGCGGATGGGTGATGGAGTATTATCCCTATACAAATAATGAAGATCTTGTAACTGGAGTGGGGTATCTCATGATGCATCGTTTCCATACGAATAATGCAGTCTATTCTTTGATGAAGAACAAGGCTACCAGTCTTGCTGTGATGTCAGACTCGTCTGCATGGGAGGTAATCACCGATATGGGACCTGTACTCACGTTTAATACCTATAATAATTGTTTGGGACGTTTCTCAGATCCATATGATGATACAGTCCTTACACCAGATAAATATGATGATGAGTCGGGTAAAGGTCTTCAGGGGGACTATGAGTTTGTGATGGTTGATGTTCCTGAAGGAGGTGACCATATCATGCTGAAGGGAAAGAAGCGCGGTATCTACCAGCGTTTGACCCGTGTTCCTGCTGGAACCGATTTTGAGACTTATCTTGATGGTATAAAGAATTTCAATGATACCTATTTCCGTTCGGATGCTCGTTGGGAATATCGTGTCACGGATAATGGCAAGACTTACATGATGGACCGCATGCACACAGGGCGTCCACGTGTCTATCCAGAAGGCAAGGACTCTGTGTCTTATGGATGGTATGCTCCTTATTTGATTACATATTATAATAATCAATATCATCTGCGTTTCAAAGACACAGTAATGGTAGAAGGTAAGCAAATGGAGCAGGAGTATGCTTACGATGCTGATGCTGATAAGTTCTATGGTGTTCAGAATAAGGAAAATACTATAGAAGGTGAGGTTCCTGCTGAATTCTTCTATAAGAATCTGTCAAAGGGTAGCTCTCGTAGATGGGAGGTTTCAAATGATGAAGCGGGTATGTCTGAGGCAATGGCCCAACTTATACAGAATCTCACTGCAGACTTTAAGTCGTTGCAATGCACCTTCAGGACACTCAGTTTCGTGACAAAAGGCGATGGTGTTTCTTTGCGCGTAACGTTCCGTCAGAAGACCTCAAATATCCAATGGAACTATCTTTTCTCGCTTGAAAAAGAGGGCGATCAGGTGATGTTGAAGTATTTGGAGCCAGCTGATGAGAGTTCTACCGCTAACCTTAGTAAGGTTCCCACGCTTACAGACATTTTTGCAACACTGTCTCAAACATTTACCGTAGAGGCTCAGAAAACACGCTTCGACTTGAATAAAGTTGTGTTGAACTCAGCGGATACTAATATTAAACTTACACTAACATTATATAACTAAATTATTTGATTATGAAAAAATTTTTACTACTTGCTGCTTTCGCAGTGACTGCAACTTTGGCAAGTGCTCAGGCTTCTTCAGTGCAGAAAGTAACAATGCCAACGCTAAAGGAACGTATGGCTAAAATCACAGCTCAGCAGCCTATGGAGCGTCTGCTTCCAGGTATGCAGAAAACAAGAAGAACCGCAAAGACAGGACTTTATTATACACGTCCTGCTGGAACCTTATATACTTGTTGGGATGAGGCAGGTAGCGGTTATGGATTGGAACTTTTAGTAGCGAATCCCTTTGTGGATACTAAGTTTATCCCCCAAGCTCCAACTGGTTCTGATATTGCATGGCACCTTAATATCCTTAATAGTAAGGGAGTGGCAACTACTTCAGTTGATATTACTGATGCTGCAGACGAGAATGGTGTTCTGTCATTCCCAGCAGAGATGAAAATATGGTATCCTATTCCTACTTTGGTTACATTGACAGACTCTTTTGCATTGGGACATCTTCCTTATGTAGATAATTCAGGTAACTATTACTGGTCTCAGGATAAGAGCCATTACACACGCTTGATTACCGACTCGATTGCTCCTCATTCTTTTGTTGATGATCATGCAGGAGATACTTGGTATTGGGGCGTTCTGGACGCAAAGCATCCTGTTTCTTACAACGGAAGTCCGAGAAAATTCTTGTATGGTACTGGTACATATCAAATGGGAGAGGGTGAGGACTCTTTGGCTGTCTCTTTTGGCGTACAGCAATACTTCGAGAAACCTCAGACTCCTCTCTATGTAGAGAATATTTTCATGCGCGCAGCTTCTACTGTAGAAGCTCCTCTCGCTTCTGATGCTAAGTTGGTGATGACCATTACAAATGCTCACTATGACGAGAATGAAAAATACTATGTTGCAGGTGATAAGGTAATTGCAACACTTGTTTGTACATCTGAAGATGTTGCAAATATGACATCTGAGGCACTCGGTGATGGAACCATCTATGATTACTCATTAACATTCAGACAGATTGTTGAAACTGGTTTCGGCCCTGCTGAAGAGCCTTTCGCTATCGATGAGCCTTTCATGGTAACTATTACTGGTTTTGCTGATGATGGTGTAGATATCTTGGTTCCAGGTATTGAGAATCCTTTGGAGGATCCTATCGAGACAGGTTATCTGATGTATACCATGGGTGATAAGAGCTATACTGGTCCTTTCTATGGTGGTACAGTTTCAATTCCTGTTGTCTTTAACTCTTGCTTTGACCATGCTGAGCCTTGGAAGACAGCCTCTACAGGTCAGGAAGAACTGCAGAACTTCAATGTCCTGCTTGTTAGCAATGATGGTCAGACCATTACAAACAAGGGATACGAGGATCTTGCTTTTGCATATGTAAGCACAGCATTCTGCTGGTTCGATACAGAGAATAACGAGAACTATTATCTTCTTGATGAGGATATGAATGATGCTCCTGAATGGATAAAGGGCTTTGAGGCAATGAGTGATTTTGATGATGATGGCTATTACACTGGTGAGAGTTACGTTACTGTAACAGAATGCGATCCTCTTCCTCAAGATGTTAAAGGCCGCTATGCAGTTCTTTATGTTTACGGTCGTGGCGTAGTTTCAGAGACTCCTATCATTATTGCTCAGGGTGATGTTGATGTTGAGACTTTGAGCATTGCATCTGCTAATGTTCAGAAGATGAGTGCTGATAAGTTCTTCAACCTGAAGGGTCAGCAGACAACAAAGGCTACCAAGGGTATTGTTATCCGTGATGGTAAGAAGTTCTTTGCGAAGTAAAAAATAGACCAATAGTTTGGCGGCGTGAAACCATGAGTAAAGTGCCGCCAAACTACCAGTAAAGTTACGCTTTTCTATGAGAGAAGCGTAACTTTCTTTTTTGTTTCGTTTCTATCTCGTTTTTTTATTGTATCTTTGCACAGAAATAAAACTAAAACGCTAATATGAAAAAACAAGTAATATCTCTATTGCTTCTATTGTTTGCCGGCATAATGAGTGTTCAGGCGGTGCCAGCCTATCCTGGTGTTTGCAAGGTCACTCAGCCTGACGGAACTACACTTAGTATCCGTCTGCATGGTGATGAATATCTGAGCTATACAACAACAGAGGATGGCTATTCCCTGGTGAAGAACGACAAGGGCGTCTATGTCTATGCACAATTGCGCAATGGCGTGTTGGTTCCTACCAGCATGAAGGCGCATGATGCTGCAGCGCGAACATCGCGCGAAGTCAGTTTCTTGTCTGGTGTCCAGAAACATTTGATGCCACGTATGACTGTAGAGCGCGAACAAGAGAAATCCGTTGAGTCGCAACGTCGCTTGAAGGCGCGTCAACAAGCTCATGCACGAAGTAACTATTATGATTACTCTAACTTCCGTGGCTTGATTATTCTGGTCGAGTATAATGACCGTAGCTTTGAGAGTAGTGACTATCCTAGCATTATCAATGACATGGTGAATAAGCCTAATTACGAAGGCTATAATCCCTCCAGCGAGTATGGCCGCTATACGGGTAGTGTGCGCGATTATTTCTACGACAACTCGATGGGGCGCTTCTCACCTCAGTTTGATGTGGTAGGCCCTGTGAAGGTTAATCGCAGTCAGTACTTCGTTGAGGGAGGAAAATATGTCGAGACACTAATGTCTGAGGCTGTTAGGGCTGCCGATCCGCTTGTGGATTTCAGTAAGTATGACCGCGATGATGATGGTACTGTAGATATGATCTATTTCATTTTTGCTGGTTTGGGCTCTAATATTGGCTATAACGACTCGCGCCTGTTATGGCCGCATGCCAGCGCTTTCCAGTGGACTCGCAAGGATGATGTCTATCTGGGACGTTATGCCTGCTCTACCGAACTCTATGGATCAGAGCAAGAACACATCTATGACGGCATCGGAACCATCTGCCACGAGTTCAGTCATGTGCTGGGTTTGCCTGATCTTTATGATACAGACTATGACGAGAGTGGTGGCGAGAGCTGCCATCCTGCAGAGTGGAGCCTGATGGCTAGTGGCAGTTATCAGAACAATTGTCGTACCCCTGTTGGTTATACACTTTATGAACGTTATGCTGTTGGCTTTGCTGTGCCACAGACTATCAAGGAGGAGGGTAGTTATACATTGCAGTCCGTAGCCACCAGTAATACAGGCTATCGTTTGGATTCACCTGTTGATAAGGAATACTTCCTTTTGGAGAATCGTCAGACTTCCGATAAGTGGGATGCCTATCTCCCTGGCTCTGGCATGTTGGTCTATCGTGTGGACTCTACGGATGCTCGCGCTTGGCGAGGCAATTATCTAAATAATGATCCTTCACACAATCGCTTTGCGGTCTTGCGAGCCATGGGCGATGCTGACAAACCTTTAGGACGAGCCTGCGATCCATTCCCTGGTACAGGCAGGGTGACAGAGTTGAACAATGAAACTGAGCCTGCCAATCTGAAGACCTGGGAGGGCGATGAGAATAAGTTCGGACTGAATAATATTTCCGAGGCGAATGGTGTGATTTCGTTTAATGTTTACGATGCGAATATCCTGAAAGCCATTTCGATTCCGGAGAAGAAGCGTGTAATCGTTGGTTCGCAGATAAAACTGACGCCTACCTGCAAGCCATTGTCAGCCAAGTATGAAGCTCGTTGGACTAGTGATAATGAGGCAGTAGCAAAGGTTTCTGAGAATGGAGTAGTGGAGGGCATCTCTGAAGGCGAGGCAAAGATTACGCTTATTGCCGACGATAGCTTGAAGGCAGAGTGTATGGTTGTCGTTGAGAATCATACTTTAGTAGAGAATACGGCTGCATTGAAACTTGTCAACGATGAAGCAGAGGTCGCTTTGAAGTTGAGTGATGCTCAGGTGGTTTATATCAACAAGACCGATGTCTATCTGCGTGATGGCTCTGGTGCAGCCATCTTGGAGAATACTGATGGTAAGCTGGCTGTAGGCGATGTGTTGAATGGCGCTCTCTTAGGTCAGAAGAAGACACAGGCAGGACTCACTCGCCTGAGCCTTGTTGCTGACAGGGATATCTATGAAGATGTCTTATTTGCTGGTAATAGCAAAGTGGAGCCTCGTATAGTCAGTTTGTCGGCGTTGACAGATCGTGATTTGTGTGATTATATCCTCATCCCTTCTGTGCAGATGCAGATAACCAGCTATGAAGGCCTTAGCGGCATGTTTGTAGTAAGCGGTGATACCTATGTACGCCTATACAATCCTTTTGGCGTGAAGAATGTCAAGGTGCCAACAAATTATGCAGGGAAACTTTATGATGTAACAGGTATTCTCGTCACGCAGCAAAGTGGCGATCAGTTGGTGAAGGAGTTAGCTTTGCTGAAGAGTCCTGAACAGGCAGATCCCGCTAAGATTGACTGTGACGTAGTGGATACCGTTGGTACTACCACAATCTTTACCCTTGATGGTCGCAAGGTAGAGAATCTCTCAAAGCCTGGTCTCTACGTGGTGCGTCAGGGTTCTGAGGTTCGTAAGGTGCTTGTGAAATAAGAGAGCTATCGCTTCTCACGGAAGAAGGTCTGCATCAGTTCGCGACATTCTTCCTCCAGTATGCCGCCAATGGCTTGCGCTTTAGGGTGCAGGGCGTGGGCGGCATATTTTTGATAGCCGCGTTTCTCGTCGGCACAGCCAAAGACCACACGTGGTATTTGTGCCCATCCGAGGGCACCAGCACACATGATACAAGGCTCTACGGTGACGTAGAGCGTACATTCCGTGAGATACTTTCCTCCCAGTTCGTTGGCTGCCATTGTGATGGCCTGCATCTCGGCATGTGCTGTCACGTCAGTTAGTGTCTCCGTCAGGTTGTGTGCACGGGCAATAATGCGGTCCCTGCATACCACTATAGCCCCGATGGGTATCTCTCCTTCGCGTAAGGCTTGTTCGGCTTCAGCCAGTGCCTTGCGCATGTACTGTTCGTCTTTTTTTTGTTGTTCTTCCTGTGTCATGATGCAAAGTTACGAAATATTTTCGTATCTTTGCATCGTGGAATGGAAAATCGTTCATATTGACGAGACTGACTCAACGAACCGCTGGATAAAAGAAAATGGCGACGGGAACTGCGTTGTGATGGCCGATTATCAGACAGCGGGCCGTGGGTGTGGTACCAATACGTGGGAGAGCGAGCGAGGCAAGAACCTTCTGTTCTCTGTGTTGATGCACCCTCATGATGTGGCAGCCAATCGTCAGTTTCGCATTTCCATGATTGTCAGTGTGGCCTTATGCAAGTTGTTGTCTCGATATGACGATGGTAGCTTCAGTATAAAATGGCCCAACGATATCTATTGGCACGACCGTAAGATATGTGGCATCCTGATAGAGAACCGCTTGAAAGGAACCATGATAGAAGATTGTGTCATTGGCATTGGACTTAATGTGAACCAAGATACGTTCCTCAGCGATGCTCCTAATCCTGTGTCCTTGTACCAGATATTGGGACAAGAAACCGACCGCGAGACCTTGCTCCATGAGTTTCTGAAGCAGTTAGAAGAGACATGGTCACAGCTAGACGTAGCTTTGACGTATGAAAAGTTGCTCTTTAGACGTGGAAAAGCGGCACTTTACGGTGGAAAAAGCGGCACTTTTCAGGCCGTGTTGCAGCGGGTGGAGCCCGATGGGCGCATGGTGCTGTTGCAGGAGGATGGGCAGGAACATCATTATGCATTCAAGGAAGTACAATTTATTATATAGGCCCCCTAAGTTAGGGGGCGACAGGGGTCTGAACAGGCGTGGATTCCTGTTAATGATAACAATAAAAGATGGTCTGGTAAACGCTTGTTCAGACCCCCAACCCCCTAACTTGGGGGGCTTAGACTATGAGATTTAAAAGAATTCTCCTGAAGCTCTCGGGCGAGAGTCTGATGGGAAATCAGGGCTTTGGTATCGACCCTGAGCGTCTGAGCGATTATGCTCAGCAGATTAAGGAGATTGCAGAGATGGGTGTGCAGATAGGCATCGTCATTGGTGGCGGTAACATCTTTCGCGGACTCTCTGGCTCACAGAAAGGTTTCGATCGTGTGAAAGGTGACCAGATGGGCATGTGTGCCACAGTCATCAACTCACTGGCTCTGTCGTCAGCACTTGGCGCTATCGGCGTAAAGAACAAGGTGATGACAGCTATTCGCATGGAACCTATTGGTGAGTTCTATACGAAATGGAAGGCTATCGAAGCTATGGAACAGGGGCAGGTGTGCATTTTCTCTGCAGGAACCGGTTCGCCTTATTTCACAACTGACACTGGTTCGTCGCTGCGTGGCATCGAGATTGAGGCCGACGCGATGCTGAAGGGCACGCGCGTGGACGGTATCTATACCGCCGATCCTGAGAAAGATCCTACAGCAACTAAGTTCAACGACATTACTTATAAGGAAGTGTTGGCACGCGGACTGAAGGTGATGGACCTCACCGCTATCTGCATGTGTCAGGACAATAACCTGCCTATCTATGTGTTTAACATGGACGTCGTAGGTAATCTGAAGAAGGTAATGGCTGGTGAAGAGATTGGAACGTTAGTGCACAATTAAAAAAAAATATAGCTATAGTCTTTGCGATTATAGCTATACTTCTGTATACTCTACGTATTCGCCCTCGTCTTGGGCGAATATTTTTTTGTTTGATGGCTCACGATTATCAACGATCGTGTTGCCATCTTTTGTTTTTGTAGTATTTGTCTGTTGTTGACGTGTCTTCTGTTTGTTGTCCTTCTGTTCGCTACTACGGCTTTTGAAGTAGTCCTTTGCAAATTGCGGACCTTGCTTCTCTTGTTGCTGATAGTAGTACTTGTTGGACATGCGCTGGAAATCCTCTTCGCTCATTTCGCCACGCATGAACTTCTTGACCATGCGCACAATCTTACCAATGTAGAACATAACTACCAGTAGTACGGCAGTTGCAGCAACGATAAGGGCAAGAAACAAAAATAAGAAGAAATCCATTAAGAAACCTATTTAGTGTTTGCAGCAAAATGCGGACAAGATGATATACCAAAGAATGACCACGGCGATGCCTGCAATGCCAAGGATGGCAAGAATGGCAGCGCTGCTGAGCACGAAGATGTATTTGATCTCATTACCTTTCCAGCCCCATGTCTTGAATTTCAGGGCAAACATGGGAATCTCGGAGATGAGTAGATAGCTGAACACAAAAACCAGTGCCAGCATGCCATATATATAATATTGTGATGTTGCAATCCAGTTGCCTGCACCCACAATCAGAGAGCCCCAAAACAAGGCATTGGCAGGTGTGGGTAGTCCAATGAAGCCCATTGCCTGTCGCTCGTCGAGATTGAACTTGGCCAGTCTGAGTGCAGAGAAGGCAGCCATGATGAAGGCCAAGTAGGGGAGTAAAGACTGAAGAGTGAAGAGTGAAGCATCTGCTACCGCGAACTGTGTCTTTAGCCAACTGAAGATAATGGCTGAGGGTGCAAAGCCGAAGGTGATGTCGTCGGCCAGAGAGTCCAATTCTTTACCAATAGGAGAAGATACGTGTAGCAGACGTGCGCTCATGCCATCGCAGAAGTCGAAGGCAGCGCCAATGACAATGAACAACAATGCCAGTTGGTAGTCTCCCTGAAAAGCCCAATATGTAGCTATACAACCCGAAATCAGGTTGCAGCTCGTAATGATGTTGGGAATATGCTTCTTCATCTTCTTTATGGCAGTTGTGCAATAACAGTCAGGTCACCGGTGGTGGGTTGTCCCATCTTTACGCAGGGCTTAGAACCCAATGGCAGATAGACATCCACGCGTGAGCCCAGCTTAATGAATCCCAGATGCTCGTCAATGTAGCAATCCTCCTCATCCTTCGCATAGGTCACAATGCGACGTGCCATAGCGCCAGCCACCTGTCTTACCAGGATATCCTCACCGTTAGGTGTCTCAATCATGATGTCTGCATGCTCATTCTCCAAGCTGGCTTTAGGCAGCCATGCTCTGTGATAGTTACCGTTAAAGTGCTTTACGAACTTCACGCGTCCATCTACGGGGAACCAGTTGGCATGCACGTTCAGTGGACTCATGAAAATACTAATCATCAGTCGCTTGTCGTGGAAATACTCGTCCTCGTCGGTTTCCTCGATGACCACCACCTTGCCGTCGGCAGGCGCTACAACAGTTTTCTCCGTATCACCATTGAAATAGCGAATAGGACAGCGATAGAAGTTCAGCATCAGCAACCATGCTGTGCCAAAAATAGCAATAAAAATAGCGAATGGTATAGGGGTCTCAAAGGAACGCCAGAGAATCACGGCAATGGCAATGATGATAAACAAACTATATAGAAGTTCGTCCGTGCCTTCACGGTGAATTCTGATTTTCTTGAGTTTCTTTATTCTTTCTCCCATGGTTAGTTTTAAAATTTACCCTGCAAAGGTAATGCTTTTTCGCCAATTAATCAAAGTTTTTATTAATTTCTTTGCCTTTTTGCTGCCGAATAGCCGTTTTTTTATTAACTTTGCCCTCATAAACACATTATTGATTATGGTAAAGCATATTATTCTTTGGACATTGAATCCCGAACTCTCGGATAGTGAAAAGCATCAGGTAAAGGCAGAAATCAAGGCAGGTCTTGAAGGATTGGTTGGTAAGGTACCCGGACTTCTCGACGTGAAAGTCCATGTTGATGGCCGCCTCGATTCTTCCAATGCCGATGTGATGCTCGACTCTACACTCGAGTCGGCCGAGGCCTTGAAAGGTTATGCTCAGCACCCCGAGCATGTGGCTGTTGCCAATGGCAAGGTGCGCCCCTATACTGTGAGTCGTGTATGTCTGGATTTTGAGATTTAAGGGTAGGGATGGAAGACTTCATACACCTACACGTACATACTTATTATTCTATCCTTGACGGACAGTCTAAGATTAAGAACTTGGTGGACAAAGCCATCAAGGACGGCATGCGTGGCATGGCTATTACTGACCACGGCGACATGTTCGGCATCAAGGAGTTCCACGACATTGTGATGGGCGTGAACAAAAGCCGCAAGAAAGAAGGCCTTGATCCGTTCATTCCTATCTTCGGCTGCGAGATGTATGTCGCCAAGCATGGTCCTAAGGAGCAGAAGAACGGTCGTGAGGACCAGAGCGGTTATCACCTCATCGTCTTGGCCAAGAACTATCAGGGCTATAAGAACCTGATTAAGCTGGTGTCCAATTCATGGGTTGACGGCTACTATATGCGTCCGCGTACAGACCGTGCAGACTTGGAGCGCTATCATGAGGGACTGATCGTCTGCTCTGCTTGTATTGCAGGTGAGGTGCCTCATAAGATTCTTGCAGGCGATATGGCTGGTGCCCGTGAGGCGCTAGAGTGGTATCACAACCTCTTTGGCGATGATTATTATCTGGAACTCCAGCGCCATGAGGTGAAGGATCCCTCGCAACGAGCTAACCGCGAGACATTCCCTCTTCAACAGCAAGCTAATAAGGTGCTTATAGAACTGGCCCGTGAATATGGTGTCAAGCTCATTTGTTCTAACGATGTGCACTTCGTAGATCAGGAGAATGCCGAGGCCCACGACCACTTGCTGTGTCTTTCTACGGGTAAGGATCTCGATGACCCCACGCGTATGCTCTACTCCAAACAGGAGTGGTTCAAGACTAAAGCCGAGATGAATGAGATTTTCAGCGACGTGCCTGAGGCGTTAAGCAATACGCTGGAAATCTTGAACAAGTGCGAGATATACTCCATCGACCATGACCCTATCATGCCGTTCTATCCCATTCCAGAGAGTTTCGGTACCGAGGAACAATGGCGACAGCGCATCACCGAAGAGCAACTCTACGAAGAGTTCACCCGCGACGAGAACGGACAGAACCCTATGTCGCGCGAGGATGGTGAGAAGAAAATCAAGAAACTGGGTGGCTACGACAAGCTCTATCGCATCAAGTTCGAAGCCGACTATCTGGCGGAATTGGCTTACAAAGGAGGTAAGGAACGCTATCTGCCCAATGACGAGCTGGTGCTCGAGAAGGTAGAGGTAGATACCGGCAATCCCCAGTCATCATATGCTATCCTTCATTCATCCCTGCCCAAGGAGGTCGATGACCGTATCCGCTTCGAGTTACACATCATGAAGACCATGGGTTTCCCTGGTTACTTCCTCATTGTGCAGGACTTCATCAACTCAGCCCGCGACGAACTCGATGTGTGGGTAGGTCCTGGCCGTGGTTCTGCGGCAGGTTCGGTGGTGGCCTATTGCTTGGGTATCACCAAGATTGACCCGTTGAAGTACGACTTGCTGTTTGAGCGTTTCCTGAATCCCGACCGTATCTCACTCCCTGATATTGATACCGACTTCGACGATGACGGACGTGGTAAGGTGCTGAAATGGGTGATGGATAAGTATGGACACGAGAACTGTGCGCACATCATCACCTACGCCTCGATGGCCACGAAGAACTCCATCAAGGACGTAGCACGTGTGGAAAAACTGCCTCTGAGTACATCCAATGCACTTTGTAAGGCTATTCCCGACCGTTTGCCCGATGGACTGAAAATGAACTTGGGCAATGCCATCAAGTGCGTGCCTGAGTTGCGCGATGCTGAGGCGTCCAGTGATCCCGTTCTTTCTAATACTATTAAGTATGCGAAGATGCTTGAGGGTACGGTGCGCGGTACGGGTATTCACGCCTGTGGCTTCATTATATGTCGTGACCCTATCAGCGACTGGGTGCCTGTTTCTACGGCCGATGACCCCGACTTCAAGGATACCAAGACCAACTGTACGCAGTATGATGGTCACGTCATTGAGTCAACTGGTCTTATCAAGATGGACTTCTTGGGCTTGAAGACGTTGTCCGAGCAGAAAGAGGCTTGCGCCATTATCAAGCAGACACGTGGCATCGATATCGACTTGGACCATATCCCCATTGACGATCCTAAGACCTACGAGCTCTATCAGCAGGGACGCACCATCGGTACCTTCCAGTTTGAGTCGGCTGGTATGCAGAAATACCTGCGCGAGCTTCACCCCACGGTGTTTGAGGACCTCATCGCCATGAACGCCCTCTATCGCCCGGGACCTATGGACTACATCCCTTCGTTTATTGCCCGTAAGAACGGTCGTGAGGAGATTAAGTACGATATTCCCTGCATGGAGAAATACCTGAAGGATACCTATGGCATCACCGTCTATCAGGAGCAGGTGATGTTGCTGTCACGACAGTTGGCCGACTTCACCCGTGGTGAGAGTGATGCCCTGCGTAAGGCCATGGGTAAGAAGAAAAAGGATATCGTAGATGCCATGAAGCCTAAGTTCATCGAGGGCGGAAAGAAGAATGGTCACGATCCAAAGGTCCTCGACAAGATTTGGGCCGACTGGGAGAAGTTCGCTTCCTATGCGTTCAATAAGTCGCATGCTGCCTGCTATTCGTGGGTGGCCTACCAGACTGCTTATCTCAAGGCCAACTATCCTGCTGAGTTCATGGCAGCCATCATGAGCCGCCGTCGCGACCAGATTACTGAAATCACCAAGTTGATGGATGAATGTAAGCAGATGGGTATCGCTACGCTGGGTCCCGATGTGAATGAGTCCTATCAGAAATTTGGTGTAAACCACAAAGGTGAGATTCGTTTCGGACTAGCTGCCATCAAGGGACTGGGCGATAACGCTGCCCTGTCAATCATCCATGAGCGCGAGAAGAACGGTCCCTATAAGGATATTTTTGACTTCGCCCAGCGTGCTAACTACTCGTGCATCAACCGTAAGGCCTTTGAGTCGTTGGCATTGAGCGGTGGCTTCGATGGCTTTGGTATCCGTCGTGAGGTTTTCTTTGCAGAGAACAACAAGGGTGAGGTGTTCCTTGATACACTGGTGCGCTACGGACAGATGTATCAGCAGGCCAAGAACGAGTCGCAGAACTCCCTCTTCGGTGGTTTCGACGATATCGAGATCGCTACGCCGCCTATTCCAAAGACCGATGCCCGCTGGAGCGACATCGAACGTCTGAACAAGGAACGCGACCTGGTGGGTATCTATCTCTCTGCTCATCCGCTCGACGAATATAAGATTATACTCGACAACCTCTGTAATGCCCGTTGCGAGGAGTTGAAAGACCAGTCGCAGTGGAATGACCGCGAGGATGTGGTGTTGGGAGGTATCGTTACTGCCGTACGTTCAAGTTTCACCAAGACTGGAAAACCTTGTGGCTTTGTGACCCTTGAGGACTTCTACGGTTCCGGCGAACTGGCTTTCTTTGGTGAGGACTGGGGACGCTTCAATGGTTGGTTTACCGAGGGTGCTGCCGTCTATATCACTGGTAAGATGAAAGCACGCTTCTACAATGAGAATCAGAAGGAACTGAAGGTGGGTAACGTGGAGTATCTGCAGACCATCAAGGAGAAAGCCATTGAGACCCTTACCATACAACTCAATACCGATAAGCTTGACGATCAGATTGTCACCGAGCTCAACGACCTTATAGATGAGCATCCTGGTAAGACCAAGCTCATGTTCCTGCTGAGCGACTCTCTGGGAAAACGCCATATGCTATTACGTTCGCAGAATAAGACCATCGACGTGCGCCATTCACTCATAGACTATATAGAGCGTACCGAGGCATTAGACTATAAGATTAATTAATTAAACAAACGAGAAAAGATTATGGAAGTACAAATCACAAACGAGAATTTCAAGGAGCTGAAGAATGGCAATCTGCCACTCGTGCTCGATTTCTGGGCAACATGGTGTGGTCCCTGCCGTCTTGTTGGTCCTATTCTCTCTGAACTCGCAGAGAAGTATGATGGAAAACTCATCGTAGGCAAGTGCGATGTAGAGGAGAATGAAGACCTCGCTATGGAGTTCGGCATTCGCAACATCCCTACAGTTCTCTTCTTCAAGGGTGGCCAGCAGGTTGACAAGGTAGTTGGCGCCATGTCTAAGCAGGTGTTCGACGAGAAGTTCCAGTCACTGCTCTAAGTCTATGGCAACAATGGATGAAGAACTCCTCATGGACGAGGAGGAGAACCGCCGTGAGTTGGCGTTTATCCGTGAACAGGTGCCTGCCGATGTGAAGGAGAAATACGCCGATGTCCAGATTCTTTGGATCATGGACACCATTGTGGACTACTATTTCTCTTCTGGCATCCTTGAGAGTGCTGACGAGGAAGTAGAGATTGACCTTGAGAAGGTTGCTGACTATGTTTGTCAACAGGCTAAGAAGGAGAAGCAGGGTCCGTTTGACCCTCAGGAAGTATTCTTCATCGTTCAGGCCGACCTTGACTTCCAAGAGCAGAACTGCTGATACCGCATAAGAAAAGTACACTGAGTTTTTCCTCAGTGCACTTTTTTTATATGCTTTCTATGATGTGTGAGTGGCTTCTTAAATGCATAAAACTGACTTAGTACGATACCATTTCTAATCCCATTGGTCTCTTATACTTTTGCTATTGCGAAACGAAAGTGTGACTTTTGGTCTGCAATAGTTTAACTTTTGCTGTCATTCTAAAGTCTGGAAATGATGATTCTAAAGTCTAGAAGTTGCAATTCTAGACTCTAGAAATGGCACTTTTAAAGTCTGGAACCGAAGCAATTGTTCCTGTTTCAGCCCTTGAAAAGCATACTTCTAGCCCCTGGAATGGGCACTTCCAGGGGCTGAAACTACCTTTTCTAGGGCCTGGAACCACTTCGTCCAAGGGCTGGACGGGAACCAAAACCTTAGCTTTTACGCTGCAATAGCTATATAATAGTAGTGCAATAGCAAAAGAATAGCGGCGCCATTCGATGTGAATAGCGCCGCCAAACGATATGAATTGAGGCTCCAAACTTCCTTTTTCCAGAAGTTCGAAATACTATAATGCTTTTTTAATCTTGTAGGTTCCACTCTTATACTCCTTGGGAGTGGTGTCGCCAGGCAGATAGACGGTGGCGGTAGCTCCCTTGGGGATGGTGAACTGCCAGTTCCACTGTCCGTCCTTGTCGTAGTGCCAGTGGCTCTTGATGAGGCCGGCAGCCGACTGGTACTGGGCATCGAGATGTCCTAAGCGCTTGTCGGGTACGGGACGCATGATGATATGCTTGAAGCCCGGCTGCATGGGGTCGGCAGCAATACCTGCCACGGTCTCCCATATCCATTCGCACACGGCACCATAGGCATAGTGGTTGAATGAGTTCATGCCGCGAGGCCCCATACCCTTGTCCTTCATGTAACTGTTCCAACGCTCCCACATGGTGGTGGCACCATTGTCTATGCTGTAGAGCCAGCTGGGGTTCTTGCGTTGCAACAACAGGTTGTAGGCAATGTCGGCCATGCCGTTCTCCGTGAGTGTAGCCATGAGGATGGAGGTGCCGAGGAAGCCCGTCTGCAGACAACCGTCGTGATCCTTGAAGTTTTGACGCAGACGAGCCAGCATCTGCTGCTTGGCATAACCTTCTACCAGCTTGTTCTTCAGAGCGAAGAGGGCAGGGGTCTGCATGGTGTTCAGTATCTGGGTCTTGAAAGTACCGTCGGCATTGAGGAAGTTCTCCTTCAGATAAGCCTTGGCATTAACCATCATCTGTTCGTACTCCTGATAGTCACGACCAGAGGCCTTAGCCATATCGCGCATCATCTCCGCATCGATGGCCCAGTAGGATGCGCTGAGGTAGTTCCAATAATCAATGGCATCTGGAAGCGGACCATTGCTGTCGAAGGCTGTACCGCTGCAACTCTCCAAAGGCTCATAGCTCAACCAGTCGGCCCACTGGTAGTTACCGTTCTGACTTAGCAAGTCCTGATGACGGTATTTCGTGGCATTGACACGGTCCATGAATTTCTTCATGGAAGCCCAGCTATCATTGATAATCTTCGTGTCGCCAAACTGTTTCCATATGGTCCAAGGCACAATGATACCAGCATCGGCCCATCCCAGTCGCATGCACTCGCCACCATACTGTCCTACGGGAGCCACACCAGGATAGCCACCCAGCTCATCTTGTGAGTCAATCATGTCGCGCATCCATTTCTCGAAGAATGTCTTGGTATCGGCAAAGAACGTGCCAGTCTCTGTAAACACCTGCGTGTCCGCCGTCCATCCCAATCGCTCATTGCGCTGCGGGCAGTCGGTAGGCACGGAGAGATAGTTCGAGCGCAATCCCCAGAGGGTGTTAGAGATGAGACGGTTCACCAACTCATTTCCTGTGCTGATGGCGCCAATCTCAAGATCTTTGCTGATAGAAGTGACAGGTACCGACTTCAAAGACTTGATGCGCACGGTGCCTGTGGCTGTAATCGATACATAGCGATAGCCGAAGAATGTGGCACGTGGCAGATAAGTCTCGTAGTCGCCCTTGCCCGCAAAGGTGTAGTCCAAGCGGAAACAATTGTCGTGTGCACGCAGGTTCTCACGATGCACACTGCCCTCAGGACCGTCCATGCCTCGACTGCGGGCACCATTGCCATCGTTCAATAGCTCACCAGGCAGACAAGACAGAGTCGTTCCGGCAGCGGCCTTGAAGCAGAAAGCAGGTACGGCAGCACAGTTCTGACCGAAGTCCACCACCAGTGTCTCGCCGGCATTGACGACAAACTCCTCGGTGGTCTTGTATTCACGACAGATTCTGACCTTACCGAACTCACCCTCGCGTACATTATCTACATCTTTCCATACGTATGCCAGAACGGGAGACAGCGCTAGATCCTCGCGTTGAAAAACCTCAGCACCGTTTGATGGCAGCAGCTCACCCTTGAACTCCGTGTTCTCTTCAGGTACAGACAACTTCTCTGGTGTGCTGAAGCCCTCGGCAATACGGGCATCGTAAGCCTCACCATCGTAGATGGCAGCGTGGGTCACAGGACCGGCAATGCCAGCCTTCCAGTTGGAAAGGTCGGTGCCATAGAGGCGCGTTGTGCCGTCTGCATAGACCACTTCCAGTACACCACGGAACGCACACTTATGACCAATCATGCCATCGGAGCCCCACGGTGTGACAATCTTGTCGGCCCACCAGCCAGGCGTCACCTGTGCAGAGAGCACGTTCTTCTGTCCCGCTTTCTTCAGAAAGACATCAGTAACGTCATAGGTAAAGGTTCGCTTGGTCTTCTCACGATGCGTGAAACCAGGGCGCAGCACCTCCTCGCCAATGCGTTTGCCGTTGACGAAAAGCTCTGAGACACCTAGTGACGCCGTCATCCAGGTGGCCTTACGTACCTTCTTCTCGTTCTCGATGGTGGAAAGGAACCAGTTGGCTCCATCGGCAGCCCTGCTTCCATCCCTCACCTCACCTGTGACGATGGGAGCGTCCTTTGCGGAAATCCAGATAGACTTCTGCCATGTTTGTGCGCTCAGTGTTTCTGCGCGCTTTCCTGAAACAATGTGGCTTTTCGCCATACTACTACTGACAGCCATGTTCATCACGATCATAGCTAAGCACCATAATTTAAAGGTGTTCTTTTTCATGTTGGTTGTTTTTAGTTTGGTTGTTTAAAAAGTTTGTTTGTTGACGATATGTCGTGGGAGAAACTCCCATAGTTTTTGAGAATAGACGTGAGAAATAGAGACTATCTTCGAAGCCCAGCCGATAGCAGATCTGATTAATCTGTAGGTCTGTGAACTTCAGCATCTGACAGGCATGCTCTATCTTCATATGGTTGAAGTAGGCCAAAGGACTGGTGCCGGTCTTTTTCTTGAAGAGTGCGGAAAAATGGCTGGAGGAGAACCCTACATAGCGTGTGACATCCTGAAGGGTGATACGTCGTTCTATATTCTCCTGCATGAAGTGGATGGCAGCTTCGACCACATCGGTCTGCAAAGGCATACGTCGCCATTGGCGCAGATAGCGTAGCGAAGCTAAGTAATAGTGTAAGAGGCTGGAGGCATAGCGCAAGTCCTCAATCTCATGCCCGAAATGTAGCGTGGAAAGAATCTCCTCGAAGATATTGTTGCGTTCGCTGATGTGTGAGTTGATGGCTACATTGACGGATTGTGGCTTTTGTGCTCCCTCGGCATAGATGGAAGCATGCATCCCTTTGAAGTGTACCCAGTAGATAGTCCATCGTTGTCCCTGTCTTGCGCCGTAAGAATGAGGTACGCCAGCCGGGAGAATGAAGTATTGGTTGCGCTCCACCTGGTATTCTTTGTCCCCCATGCGATACCATCCCTGTCCGTCCACACAATAGATGAGCACGTACTGGTCGATGCCTTCCTTGCGACTGCGATAGTGATGCTCAGCCATGGGGTAGAAACCTATATCGGTAATATATAGGCTGCTGACCAGTGGGTCGTGTTCCTCCATGTCGATAATCATGGGAGGTAGTATAATGGATTGTTCGCCTTGGAATCCGTCTTTTAGTTTTGGCATGATTGGTTTTTTAGCGCTGCAAAGGTAGTCATTATTTCTGATGTATGAAAACAAATGCATAAGATAATCCATATAAAGAAGTGAAAAATCTATAAACAGGATACGAAATAATGCTTACCTTTGCAGCGAAATCATAACTAAGAACCAAAAATAAACAACCATTATGCAAAACTATAGCAAAGGCTTTATTTACTTTATATGCATGGTCTCGGCCATGGGAGGACTGCTCTTTGGCTACGACTGGGTAGTGATAGGCGGTGCCAAACCATTCTATGAACTCTATTTCGGAATTGCCGACTCGCCCTTGATGCAGGGTGTGGCCATGACATCGGCATTGGTGGGCTGTTTGGTAGGAGCCATGGTGGCAGGTGCTGCTGCGGATAAGTATGGACGAAAGCCTCTTCTTGTTGTCTCGGCTATTCTCTTTACTGTTTCGGCTATCGCTACAGGTTTGTTCAATGACTTCACCTTATTCAATATAGCACGCTTTGTAGGAGGTATGGGTATTGGCGTGGCTTCAGCCTTGGCTCCGATGTATATTGCAGAGGTGAGTCCTGCCGAGATTCGCGGACGTATGGTTAGTCTGAACCAGATGACCATCGTACTGGGTATTCTGGCTGCTCAAATTGTCAACATGCTCTTAGCGCGTGACACTGCAGATGTGCAGAGTATGGCATGGAACGTGGCGTGGGGATGGCGCTGGATGTTCTGGGCAGAGACCTTGCCGGCAGCATTGTTCTTGGTGATGAGCTGTTTCATCCCAGAGAGTCCGGTGTATTTAGAATTGAAGAATGGAAGAATGGAAGAATTGAAGGATGGAAAAATTGAAGAATTGAAGAGTGGAAAAATTGAAGAATTGAAATCTAAAGAAAAAAACTTCAATCCTTCAATCTTTCAACTTTTCAATTCTCCACAATACAGTAAGGTTCTGCTGCTTGGCCTGGTAATAGCTGTGTTCCAACAGTGGTGCGGTACGAATGTTATCTTCAATTATGCACAGGAGATTTTCGTAGGCGCCGGTTTTGATGTGGATGGTATGTTTATCAATATCGTTATCACTGGTATAGCCAATGTGGTGTTTACCTTCGTGGCACTCTATACCATTGAGAAGTGGGGACGACGCACGTTGATATTGATTGGTGCCGGTGGCCTGGGACTGATTTATCTCACTTTGGGAACCTGTTACTTTATGGGTATGACTGGTATGCTGATGGTGGCACTTGTTGTAGCAGCTATCTCTGTGTATGCCATGACATTAGGACCTGTTACCTGGACACTGTTGGCCGAGATATTCCCCAACCGTATTCGTGGTGTGGCGATGGCTACCTGTACCTTTGCCCTTTGGGTGGGCTGTTGCACACTGACGTTCTCGTTTCCACCAATGAATGCGGCACTGGGTAGCAGCGGTACGTTCTGGATTTACAGTGGCATTTGTATTTGCGCCTTCATTTTCCTGTTCCGCAACTGCCCAGAAACCAAGGGAAAGAGTCTCGAAGAACTGGAACGTCAATTAGTAAAATAGTATAATAGTCAGATAAAACAATGTCAGTTAAAGCATGGAGAGAGTTGGTGACAATACCAACTTATGAGGTTGGAAAACCCGAGAAGAATCCGATGTTCTTGGAGAAACGAGTATATCAGGGATCCAGCGGCGTGGTCTATCCATATCCCGTTATTGAGAGTATCAGCAATGAAAAGGTTGATAAGGAATACAAGGCGGTATTCTTGGAGAATGAGTATATCAAGGTGATGGTGTTGCCAGAACTGGGCGGACGTGTACAGATGGCCTACGATAAGATTGCCAAGCGCCATTTTGTGTACTATAATCATGTCATCAAGCCTGCGTTGGTAGGACTGGTAGGCCCCTGGATATCGGGTGGTATTGAGTTCAACTGGCCTCAGCATCATCGTCCTACCACCTTTATGCCTGCTGATTGTACGATCGAAGAGCGAGAGGATGGGTCGGTATGTGTATGGGTGAGCGAGATGGAGAAGATGTTCCATCAGAAAGGAATGGCTGGTTTTGTGCTGCGTCCTGGTTGTGCTTATCTGGAAATTCGCGGTGTGTTGTACAATCGTACGGATGTGCCACAGACGTTCCTGTGGTGGGCTAACCCTGCCGTGGAGGTAAACGATGCCTACCAGTCGGTGTTCCCACCTGATATTAATGCAGTATTCGATCATGGAAAACGAGCTGTATCTTCATTCCCAATAGCCACAGGCACCTATTACAAGATGGACTATTCGGCAGGTGTGGATATCTCGAACTATAAGAATATTTATGTGCCAACCTCGTATATGGGCGTGAACTCGCACTATAACTTTGAGGGTGGCTATGAGAATGATACGCATGCTGGTATGTTGCATGTGGCCAGTCATCACTTCTCACCTGGTAAGAAACAGTGGACCTGGGGTAATGGCGACTTTGGTCGTGCATGGGACCGTAACCTGACTGATGAGGTGGAGGGAAAGGGCTTCCGTCCGTATATTGAACTGATGGCAGGTGTCTATACAGAGAATCAGCCCGACTTCTCTTGGTTGATGCCTTACGAAGAGAAACAGTTTGTGCAGTATTTCATGCCTTATCGTGAATTGGGCGTTGTGAAGGAGGCTTCGAAGGACTTGATAGTGAACGTAGAACAAACGGAACAGATCGTGTTCAAAGTCTTTGCGACCTCAAAGCAGCATGTGCGCATCGTATTGGAAACAGACGAAGGAAAGGTGCTCTATAATGAAGAGAAGATGATGAGTCCCGAGGCTGTATTGACAGAGACGGTGCCTTCTACGGATATTCAGCATTTGAACCTGAAAATATACAAGCGTGTGTATAACGATGAGGAACGCTGTGTGCTGCACTGGCATGCAGAACCCGACGAGATTCGTCCTATCCCCGATAGTGCGGAAGCTGCACTGCTTCCCCATGAGATAAAGACCAATGAACAACTTTATCTTACTGGTCTGCACCTGGAACAGTATCGCCATGCCACTTGGAGTCCGGTAGATTATTATGAGGAAGCTCTTCGTCGCGATCCCAACGATATTCGTTGCCTGAATGCCATGGGACTATGGTATATCCGTAAGGGTCGCTTTGCCTTAGCTGAGACCTATCTGCGTAAGGCTGTGAAACTGTCGCAGAAGCGCAATCCTAATCCTTATGACAGCGAACCTATCTATAACCTGGCACTGTCACTGAAGTATCAACAGAAATATGCTGAGGCTTATGAGTTGTTCTGGAAGGCTACATGGAGTAAGGCCTGGGCAGATGCTGGCTATTTCGAGGCAGCGAAAATCAGTACTCGTGAAGGACGTTACGATGAGGCTATTGATGAGTTGGACCGCTCTCTCGTTTTCAATGCTCATAACCAAAAGGCCTTGGCATTGAAAGCCAGTGTGCTGCGTCGTATGGGTAAGAAGGAGTGTGCTGCCAAGGTATGTACGGCTGCCCTTAAGACGGATCTCTTCAACTATGGTTGTCGTTATGAGAAGTATCTTCTTTCAGGTGATGAATCCGTTCTTCGTGAATTGCAAGAGATAATGCAGGGACTTGCTAAGAACTATGATGAACTGGCTCTCGACTATGAGGCTGCAGGGCTTAACAAAGAGGCCATGGACATTTGGCAACTTGCTATTAAGGCACATGCCACCACTCCTATGACCTATTATTATATGGGTGGCCTAGCTAGTAGCCCATCTTCAAAGGGGGAGAGAAGTAAATACTTCGAACTTGCAGAAAGTGCTGACTCTGCTTATTGTTTCCCCAACCGTGCGGAAGATATCATCGCTCTCGAAACTGCCAAGCGTGAGAATCCGACGGGTGCTCGTGCGTCTTACTATCTGGGTTGTCTTTACTATGCTGCCCGTCAGTATGATATGGCTATCGAGAACTGGGAACTATCGGCGCGTCTTGATTCCAATTTCCCCACTGTATGGCGTAACCTTGCCCTGGCTTATTTCAACAAACAGGGTCGTGAGAGCGAGGCCTTGGAATGCATGGAACGTGCTTTCCACCTGGATGAGGGCGATGCCCGTGTGCTTATGGAATTAGACCAACTTTATAAGCGTCTGCACCATCCTCATCAAGAACGTCTCAACTTTCTGCAGCAATATCCGAGTCTTATTGCAAAACGTGATGACCTTGTCCTTGAAGAGATTACACTCCTCAATCAGGTGGGTCGCTATGAAGAGGCTATGCAAAAGCTTGATGCACATATCTTCCATCCATGGGAGGGAGGAGAAGGTAAGGTGCCAACTCAATATCAGATATGTCGTGTGGAGTTGGCTAAGCAACTGCTGGCTAAGGACAGTAGTAATGCACGTGCTAAACAACTGTTGGAAGAGTGTTTGGTTTATCCTGCTCATCTGGGAGAAGGTAAACTCTATGGGGCGCAGGACAATGACTTCTTGTATTTCTTGGGTCGTTATGAAGAAGGAACGGCAGGACCAACAGAACCCGCTGCGGCTATGTATTACAACGATGCCAAGCCCGATAAGATTTTCTATGCCGGATTATGCTATCGTAAGCTGGGACAAGAAGATAAGGCTCGAGGACTGTTTAATAAACTAATCAATTATGGTAAGCAGCACGTCTTTGAACATCAGGTTATGGACTACTTTGCTGTGTCTTTGCCAGATTTGCTGATTTGGGAGGACTCACTCGATGTGAAAAACCTGATACACTGCAAATACATGCTTGCGTTGGGTTACTATGGCTTAGGCGACAAAGCTCATGCCTTGCGCTATCTTAGTGAGGTGGAAGTCCTCGATAATAACCATCAAGGTGCTCAGCAGTTCCGGTCGTTGATAAGCTTACTTGAAGCTTTGTAGCTCGTAGAGGGCGTCAAGTGCTTTGCCTGTCTCGTTGTTAAACAGACTGGCATTATACCAGCCAGAGCTAAGGTCACCACTGGTGCCCTTGGCATTGGCTTCTGCCCACCACCAGGAAAGACCATTTACTTGTGGATGGCTCTTGAGCGTATTGATGAGGGCTGTTACGTATTCTTTCTGGCCATCAACACTATAGGCATAGTCCACTTTCTCCGTTGATCCAGGCACTTCCCATTTTGAGGGATAACCTGTTTCTACAATCTGGATTTTCTTGCCATAGTTTCTGGCTTCCAGTTTTGTTAGGACATCGTCTAATACAGGAAGCTTTCCATGGAAGTATGGATAATAGCTCAGGCCAATGATATCATAGTCTAACTGAGCAGTCTTAATGCGGTCGAAGTAGTCGAGCAGCACATTGACCTTTGGCACACGTTCACTATGAATAATGATCTTTGCCCTTGGACAGACCTCGCGACATGCCTTTCCTGCCTGACGTAACAAGTCGAAGAAACGATTCCAGTTGCTTGAGGAACTGGTGGAATAGCAACGGTTGGCATTGGAACCATTGGGCCCCCAAAGCATGCCATAGCTGATCTCATTGCCAGTCTGGATGAAGTCGGGCGTGGCACCATAGTCCTTCAACTGCTGCAGACAATCGCAGGTGTACTCGTAGATTTTCTCTTTCAGTTGGGCATCGCTAAGTGATTGCCAATCGGAAGGGGTCCATTGTTTTCCTGGGTCGGCATAGGTGTCGCTATAGTGGAAATCGAGCATGAAAAGCATGCCTGCGTCCTTGATGCGTTTACCTAAAGCTTTTACGTATTCAAGGTCCTGTATGACTTCTTTCTTATTGCCATCATCCGTAATATCTTGTCCCTTTACAGGGTCAACAAACAGACGTACGCGTACCATATTCCATCCTTGCTCTCTGACGTAAGTCAGCAGATTGCTGATGGACCTTCCGTTTTTGTCTTTGTATTGTGCTCTTTGTTGCTCGTATTTCGTTAGCATAGACATGTCTGCGCCTACGAACTTTAAGTCTGGCACATGCATGGTGATGCTATCCACGGAGGATGTCGGTATGTCGCCGTTTAGCGTAGCCCCATTGTTGGAGAACGACAACTCCGTTGCGGTACGAGTGTCTCCCTGATTACATAAATATAATGTTTGGGCATTTATGCTTATGACACCAATCGTTAATGCTATAGAAAGAAATAACTTGCGAATATTCATAGTTAGTGAGTTTTTAAAATAGTTTCTATTGGTGGCAAAATTATAAAAAACTCCTCAAAGATACAAACAAGTCCTGTTCGTTTTTTGTTAAAACTCCTAAAAAGTTTTGTTTCTCCCTTTTTTTTTCCTACTTTTGCAATAACCTAATGATATCAACGATGAACTGGGAGTTAGTATTTTACATTTCACTTTTCGTCTATATCTTCGTTTATATTATGGGACGAAGAAACCTGATGCGTACCATATGGAAGCGTAATCAGCAGTTGCGTGTAGCCCTTGATCGTGCGGAGGAGTCAGACCGAATGAAGTCTGCATTTATCCGTTCTATGAGTCATGAGATTCGTACACCCCTTAATGCTATTAACGGTTTCTCTCAGGTGCTTTGTATGAGTGGCATGGACTTGAGTGAGGATGAGCGTGTAGATCTGGAACAGCGTATATCAACGAATGTGGAGATTATCACTGTCATCATCAATGAACTTCTAGAACTGGCTCATGGAGAGAGTATCGTTGTAGAACAGGAGCGTACGCCAATGCGTGTGAATGATGTGTGTCGAACAGTCATGGAACATGCGAAGGGAACACAACGCAAGGATCTAATTTTCTCGTTTGAGAGTGAACTTCCTGATGACTTCACCATCAATAGTAGCAGTAATATTGTCACGGAGATTCTCAGTAAGATACTCAGCAATGCTGTTAAGTTCACAAATGAGGGTGGTATTACCATTGGTTGCCGCATACAAGGTGATAATCTTCAGATTAGCATCACGGACACTGGTATAGGAATTCCTGCTGATAAGTTTGATGAAGTATTTGAGAATTTTGTGAAGTTGGATGAGTATTCCGAGGGCGTAGGTCTTGGTCTTCCTATTAGTCGTCGACTTGCTGAAGCTCTTCATGGTAAATTGTATATTGATCGTTCTTATTATGAGGGCACTCGCTTCATATTGGAACTACCTACAGGTGACTTGCCTGAATAAGTTGGAAAAGAGGAATGAGACAATCACATTATACAGCGCTTTTGGGACTCACCATCTGTTTGATGGTGGGTCTCATTCTATTTAATGGTTTCGGATTAAAAGATAATAGGAATCATCAAACATCGCGATTAAAACATATCAGCGAAAGAACGGAAGGCTATCGACATAAGATGTATGATAGATATACAAAGCTGACGACAAACGAAGCTGATTGTAGTGTGCTGGCGGCAATGACCTTGGGCGAAAAGAAAGCCGTAAGTAAAGATCTTAGAAGGGTGTATGCTGTAACAGGAGCAGCCCATGTGTTGGCTCTAAGTGGCTTGCATCTTAGTATTATATATATGTTGTTGATGAGGCTCACGTTTAATAGACAACGCAGTATATTGGTGCAGACTTTCATACTCTCTTTTGTGTGGGGATATACGCTGTTGACTGGATTGGCAATAAGTACTGTTCGTTCTGCTATTATGCTGACGATTTATTCTTTACTGGCTATAGGCGGACGACGAGGCCATCCTTTGAATGTGCTTGCACTTACTGCATTAATTCTAGTATTGATGGACAGTTCCGTCTTATATGATATTGGATTCCAATTGTCTTTTGCTGCTGTGCTTGCTATTGTTTTGATCATGCCAATTGCGGATGAACTTGTGGGCAAAAAGCGTCTTTTAAGACATCCAATAATAAAATGGATATGGGAGTTGGTGATGGTTTCTGTAGCTGCTCAAATAGGTGTGGCTCCTTTGTTGGCGTTCCACTTTGGTACTTTCTCAACCTATTTCTTGTTGACGAACTTTGTAGCTATCCCTTCTGTTACTGTAATCTTGTATTTGGCACTTGTCTTCTGGATGACTCCCTTTGATATTGTCGGACAATTGATGGTAGGCGTAGTGCATATATTAAATAAGGTACTTGCGTTTGTGGCGCAAATACCTTATTCTGTTATTGATGGTTTGCATCCTTCTGTCATGCAGACCTTTCTTGTTTATGTGGGCTTTGGATGCTGGTATTATGCAGTCCATCGCTTCTTACAGAAGCCTCAGAATGTCATTTAGGTTGGCGACAATCATCAGGAGAATGACAATGCCAAAGCCAACGTACTCAGCACGAATCATAAATGTTTCAGAGGGTTTGCGATGAGTAATCATCTCATAGATTAGGAATAGAACATGGCCACCATCCAATGCTGGAATTGGCAAGATGTTCATGAAGGCAAGAATGATGCTTAAGAATGCTGTCATGAGCCAGAACTGGTGCCAGTTCCATGTGGCAGGGAATAGGTTGCCTATAGAGCCGAAACCGCCGAGGGATTTGACGCCATCGGAAGTGAAGACATACTTGAGGTCATCAACATAAGAGGCAAGCACATGCCAACCATATTTCACGCCGGCAGGGAAACTCTCGAAGAAACCATACTGTGTGGTGGTAGGTTCATAGATGGCTGCGGGAGCAAATCCAAGTTTTAGTTCTTCGTTGAGAGTTGTTTTCGCACGGAATGTACGTTCCTTAAGACGATAGGTAATGGTGATGGCGCGTGCAGCAAGCTGTTCCTGCGGAGTCTTAGCAGCTTTGTAGACATCACTCATGCGTCCAATCTCGTCTGTGAACTGATTGTAAGAGGAGATGGCTTTTCCATTGACACTGAGCAGAATGGCTCCTTTCTGTAATCCAGCAGCTGCAGCAGCAGTGTTGGGTAATACGGTATCAACGACTGCAGGAAGGTAGGCACGACAGAAGATAGGTGCCGACTGTATCATCTCTAGAAGATTAAGATTGCCAGGCAGGACGATGGATGTAGGCTGGCCTTGGCGCAGTACATCAACCTGGTGGGCTTCAGAGATAGAACGGAACAAGTCGCTATCGAACTTCTTGAAAGATTTTCCATCAGCAGCAAGGAGAACGTCGCCATTCTGGAACCCAAGTTCCAAGGCCTGTTTGTTGAACTCCATACCCTGTGACATTTCTGAAACGGGAACAAATGTCTCGCCCCAAGTGAAAAGCACCATGGAATAGATGAACAGGGCCAAAAGGAAATTAACGAGCACGCCTCCGATCATGATAAGGAGACGCTGCCATGCAGGCTTAGAACGAAATTCCCATGGCTGTTCAGGTTGCTTCATTTGTTCGGTATCAAAGCTTTCGTCGATCATTCCCGCAATCTTGCAGTAGCCTCCAAGAGGAAGCCAGCCGATTCCGTACTCTGTATCGCTTTTCTTAGGCTTGAACTTAAAAAGGGCTCCTTTCCACTTGGCAATGGTGACATCGAAGAAGAGATAGAACTTTTCAACGCGTACACCGAAGAGTTTGGAAAAGAAGAAATGACCTCCTTCGTGAAGGAGAACAAGCAGTCCGATGGCGAGCATGAACTGGAGGAGTTTTATGAGAAATACTTCCATTTTCTAGTGGGATTTTTATGATATTATGATAATAACTCTGTAGCGATGCGACGTGCTTCTGCGTCAGAGTTGAGATAATCTTCGTAAGTTGGCGTCTTTAAGAATGTGGCGCGCTGCATCGTCTCCGCGATAATGTCTCCCATCTGGAGGAATGCGCAACGATCCTCTAAGAATGCACGGTTAACGATCTCGTTGGCTGCATTGACGATGCAAGGCATGTTACCACCTTGGCGGATGGCTTCGTAGGCCATAGCAAGGCATCGGAACTTCTTGAGATCTGGTTCGAAGAACTCTAAAGGCTGCTTAAACAAATCAAGACGTTGACCACTAAGTGGAAGACGCTGTGGGAAAGAGAATGCATACTGGATAGGTAAACGCATGTCTGGTACACCGAGTTGTGCCTTCACGGAACCGTCTTGGAACTGAACGGCAGAGTGTACAATACTTTGTGGGTGAACCAATACCTGTATTTGTGAAGCCTCCACACCAAAAAGCCACTTCGCTTCAATGACTTCAAAGCCCTTGTTCATCATTGATGCAGAATCAATGGTAATCTTTGCCCCCATATCCCACGTTGGGTGTCGCAGCGCATCGGCTTTTGTGACATGTGCAATCTCCTCCATACTTTTTAGGCGGAAAGGTCCGCCTGAAGCGGTAAGAAGAATCTTGTCGATAGGATTTTGGTCTTCGCCGACAAGACTCTGGAAGATGGCAGAATGTTCACTATCGACAGGCAGAATGGAGGCGTGATTCTCAAGTGCGAGCTGGCAGATCAGTTCGCCAGCGACAACGAGAGTCTCCTTATTTGCAAGACAAATGGTTTTATGGGCTTTGATGGCATGGATTGTAGGTGAAAGACCTGCAAAACCAACCATAGCGGTAAGAACCATGTCAATAGGACCTGCTTCAACAATTTCATCAAGAGCTCTTGCGCCTGCATAAACCTTCACGTCGGGCATGTCGCTCATGAGTTGTTTCAGTTCCTCGTAACGTGCTTCGTTAGCGATGACGATGGCTGCAGGCTTAAATTTGTGTGCCTGTTGTGCCAGAAGTTCTACTTTATTGTTGGCTGTAAGACAGTATACCTCATATAGGTCGGCGTGCTCTTCTATAACTTCAAGAGCTTGTGTGCCGATAGAGCCTGTAGAGCCAAGGATTGCTATTTGTTTCATATCTCTAAGATACCCTGTGGCAGGGCCATTGTTATTGTTTTCTTATTTTGGTCTATTGCCGTGATAAGTTCTTCGGAGGCAGGAATGAGTTGGCCATCCTCCAAACAGAATAGAATGTTGATTGTTGAGTCGTCAATACTGGCTATGTGTCCGACAACCTGTTGAGTGTCATTGTCAATAACAGCAAAACCAACGAGGAATGTCCATGTAATCTCCTCCTGATTGTCGTTCATGTCGCGAGGCATAAAGACGTCGCAATTGGTAAGTTCACGTGCACGCTCAAGAGTGTCTATGTCGCAGAACTTAACCAAGGCAGTGGAGTCGGAACGAAACCGGTATTCCTCTAAAAAGAACGGAACGAGAATGCCATCTACCTCAAGAATGAGATAGTCGGCATCAGCACGATCGAAGATGTCATCATCGAACATAAAGCTTATTTCGCCCTTTACGCCATGCGCCTTTCCAAGCTTACCAATTTTGTATACGTCTTCTTTGCGTATCATATGCGTTGAATCTTTGCTCCAAGGGCATTGAGACGACCCTCAATATTCTCGTAGCCACGGTCTATTTGTTCTATGTTGTCGATTCGACTCACGCCTTTGGCACTCATGGCGGCTATGAGTAGGGCAATTCCAGCGCGGATATCGGGACTGGACATACGGCCACCACGAAGTTGAAGCTTGCGGTCATGACCAACAATGACGGCACGATGAGGATCACAAAGGATAATCTGCGCACCCATGTCTATCAACTTGTCTACGAAGAAAAGGCGACTCTCGAACATCTTTTGGTGAACAAGGACAGAGCCGCGTGCCTGAGTGGCAACGGTAATGAGCACCGATAGAAGGTCGGGCGTCAGTCCGGGCCAAGGCGCATCTGCGAGCGTCATGATGGTGCCATCAATAAATGATTGTATCTCATAGTGACGCATGCGTGGAATAAAGAGATCGTCGCCTTCTTCTTTTACTTTAATACCCATGCGACGGAATGTATTTGGGATAATGCCAAGGTCTTTGATGGATACGTCTTTGATGCGTATACCGTCACCTACCATTGCTGCCATTCCAATGAATGAACCTACCTCAATCATGTCGGGCAGGATGCGGTGGGTCGTGCCATGAAGCTCGTTAACGCCTTCAATGGTAAGAAGGTTAGAGGCTATACCACTAATTTTGGCTCCCATCTTATTAAGCATCTTGCAAAGCTGTTGTAGGTAAGGCTCACATGCAGCATTATAGATGGTCGTAGTTCCGTGTGCCAATACTGCTGCCATGACAATATTTGCGGTACCTGTAACTGATGCCTCGTCAAGTAGCATGTATTGCCCCTTCAATTGAGAGGCTGATATCTGATAAACATCGCGTTCAGCTACATGATTGAACTGTGCTCCTAAACGTTCAAAGCCCAGAAAATGGGTATCTAGACGTCGACGTCCAATCTTATCGCCACCAGGTTTTGCAATAATAGCTTTACCCATTCGTGCCAACAGCGGACCTATCATCATGACGGAGCCACGCAGTTGGGCGCATTTCTGTACGAACTCGTCACTTTCAAGGTATTTCAGATCCAAATTGTCCGCAGTAAAAGTATAAGTTGAAGACTTTTCTTCAACGACTTTCACTCCGATGTCCTTAAGAAGCTGTATGAGATTCATGACATCGCGGATGTGTGGGATGTTGCTGATGGTGACTGGCTCGCTGGTAAGCAGAGTGGCACAAATAACTTGCAGGGCCTCGTTCTTGGCACCCTGAGGAATGATGGTTCCGCTAAGCAGATGGCCTCCTTCTATTTGGAATGCTGACATGGGCAGGACTGATGGATGTTTACTTCTTTCTCTTATTATTGCGTTTGGGCTCATCATTGAACTTTACCTGATTAAAGGCAAAGTTGTTGAGATCAAGTTGAATGGCTCCGTCTGTAAAGCGGGCTAAATCATCAGCCACCTTCTCGTCGTCCATAGAGCCATGTCCCCATAAGGCAAGATCACGCTTCATCTGGTTGGCGGTAAGGCGTGTTAACTCATCGCGCTCATCGCCTGGTTCCATGGTTTTAAGCTTCTGAAATAACTCTTCTACCAAATGTCCATAGTGACGCAGATGTGTATGCTCTTGTGGGATGGCCATGGGTTGAGGCTTGGAATGAATAACCTCTGCATTACTGATGTCGAAAGGCCATTCTATATCGAGCTTCTTGTGACTCATGATATAGAGGTGGTCCCAAAGCGTTTGTTCGTAATCTGAATTATCACGGATGTGAGGCACCTTGGTTTCCATCAATCGAACAATGGTCTGAGCACAGCGCAGACGCTCCTCGGGAGTGGGGAGTGTTACGGCATGGTCTACCATTTTTTGTATCTCTCGACCGTATTCCGGAAGCAGTAGCGCTTCACGTTGCGTGTTATAATCTAATCCTTTTATTTCCATATTCTAAATGAGTTTAGATGGCATTTTGGCAACATAGTCTTTCAAGTAGAAAGGAACAAAGTAGGCCACATCCTCAACTTGCTCTGCAAGCAGTCTGCGCTCGGCTAATGGCTGCATCCATTTAGCAAGTGGCTCAATGCCGTCAATATAATGTGCATTAGGGTGTTGAATGGTGTCCATGCACTTCTTTGCTCCGTTGCCAAAGAAGTATACAGGTTGCTTGTCAAGGTACTCACGATAGGTGTCAGCGTCAACCACGTCGGCCTGAACGTCACGAATAGGCTTGAGAGCTCGTGTGTAGAGTCCTGCATAGACCTCCATGCGTCGTGCGTCAAGCATGGGGCAGAGTATGCCATCCTCTGGTACTAATTCTCTAAGAAGAACAGGTACGCAAAGCAGTTCAAGGGTAGGAACTGCAATGAGCTTAAGATTTCGTCCATAGCAAATGCCCTTGGCCATGGATACTCCAATGCGTAAGCCTGTATATGAGCCAGGACCACAACTTACAGCCACGGCATCAAAGGGGATGGCATGGTTGTCAGTGAATGAAAGTGCTTCGTCAACCATGGTGCCAAGTTTTTCGGCATGGTTGGGACCCGAATGATCGTCCTGTTGGAAAATGACGTGAGAGTCTTCGCTAACAGCTACAGAGCAAACATCCGTACTTGTTTCAATATGCAGAATGCATGACATGTCTTTTTGTTATTTAATTATTTTTGCAAAGTTACTAATTTTTCTGCAAATCGGGATGTCTTTATCAGAAATTAACTCAAAAAGTAAAGGAGCTGTAGAGCTCCTCTGCTTTTATTTCTTTTTTTCTTGTTTGGCCGACCATTTCTGCAGTCGCTTGTATTCCTTCTTGGTGAGCCGCATGAACGATCCGTGCTGTGGGCCTGTGACACCTTGAATGTCCACAGGTTCGCGGAAGTTTCGCAGGTTCTTATCGGCTTTGCAAATACGATAGTGCTTAGGGTTGTCAGAGTACTGGATATAAGCTACACGCCAAGTCTTATCTCCAATCAGTTGGAAGGCACTCGAACCCTCACATTTTTTCTTGCCTTCAAAGCTGACATAGTCGTTCTCCACGGGCTCGCTCCAGCCTGAAGTCAGGTTCTTGGAGGTTGCGGTGTAGATACCTGGTTTGCCGCCCTCTTTCTTGATGAGCATGTGATAGAGTCCGTCATCTAGCAGGTTGATGTCAGCATCAATGGTGGCATAGCCCCAGTCGAATAGCAATTGAGGCTGGGTCAGCTTGGTAAACGACTTGTCTGCATATGAATAGTACATGCGATCGTACTTCTCCTCAGGTTGATTCCACATAGAATAATAAATCATGTAGCCGCCTTTTTCACCATTTTCCCATACGTAGTTGGGGTCCCAGAAAATCTGAGGTGCCCATACACGGTTGATGGTACTCCAGTTTTTGTATACACTCTCCGCCTCAGGGTTAGTGAATATCTTCGTACCTTGGCGGTAGTCGAAGGTTTTGCTCTCCCAGTTAATGAGGTCTTTGCTCGTCATGAGGTCGATGCCGTAGTTGTCCCATTTGTGCGACTTCGCCACACACATGTCGGTGGTCACCATCACAAATCCCTTGCCGTCATACGAACGACATACGTAGGCGTCGCGCTGGCCACCCTCTATGCGTGCATGTATTTTTGGGTCGATAACGGCACGTCCACCAATGAGGTCCTCGTAGTGGTAGCCATCTCGGCTCAGGGCATAGGCTGTATATTCCCCTTTGTCACTCATGTGACAGTACAGATAACCATAGTCGCCCTTCTGTATGTTCTGGGCTGACACCGTCAATGCTGCTATCGTCAGCACTGCGATAAGCGAAAAAGATTTCTTCATAAGAATATTTTTTTGATGATGCAAAAATACGCATTTTCTTCCGAATAGCCAAAAAATAAGATGATTCTAATCAAAATAATTCTTAATACATCAATTGTAATCGGAATTATTTTCGTACCTTTGCAGAAACTAACTATATAACAAACGAAAATGAAGTCTTCAAGAAACTTACTAATGGCCCTTATGGTGATTGTGGGCACTTGTCCTGCTTTGGCCGGCAAAAAGAAACCTGTGATGAATGTTGAGCCTCAGAATCCCAATGAGATGGTGGCTTATCTCTTCACCTATTTTAATAGTAACGATCCCAAGGATGAGCAGATCTGCTATGCTCTGAGTGAAGATGGTTACAACTACACGCCCATTAACGATGGCATGCCCGTTATCTCGAGTGACACCATTGCCTTGACACAGTGTGTACGTGATCCTCACATCCTACGAGGTGAAGATGGTAAGACTTTTTATATGGTGGTAACAGATATGCGTTCTTCACATGGTTGGAGTAGTAACCGTGGCATGGTGTTGCTGAAGAGTACCGACCTGATTAACTGGCAGCACTCTACCATCAATTTCCCCACACGCTATACGAAGACATGGAAAAACGTGATTCGTGTATGGGCACCAGAGACTATCTACGACCGTAAGGCTGGTAAGTATATGGTTTTCTATTCGCTTCGCACCAGTGATCATGGCTCATATGATAAGATTTACTATCAATATGCCAATAAGGACTTTACGGACTTGGAAGGCGAGCCCCAGTGGTTGTTTGACGCTGGCAACGCCACCATCGATGGCGATATCGTGTATAACGAGGCCGACCAGATGTATCATCTCTTCTATAAGCAGGAGTCGGGTAGGGGCATCTATCAGGCTGTGGCCAAGAACCTGACGGATAAGTGGCAGATGATTGGCGGCAATGTGGAGCAGACCAAGGAGGCCGTTGAGGGTGTTGGTGTATGTAAGGCTATCGATGGTAAGTCTTGGATTATCATGTATGACTGCTATGGAAATGGTCACTATCAGTTCTGTAAGTCGGAGGACCTGAAGACCTTTAAGTTTGTTCAGAACACCGAGATGAAAGGTAAGTTTACCCCCCGTCATGGTACGATTATTCCTATCACCCGTGCTGAGAAGGAACGTTTGTTGCAGGCTTTCCCCAATCATAAGCAGCCTATCCTTTCAGGGTTCCATGCAGACCCTGAGGTGCTCTATTCTAATAAGACTAAGAAATACTATATCTATAGCACTACCGACGGCACACCTGGCTGGGGTGGTCACGACTTCAGTGTATTCTCTTCCGAGAATCTCGTGGATTGGAACGATGAAGGCAAGATGCTCGACGTGAAAGGGGAAAAGGTGAAATGGGCCACAGGTAACGCGTGGGCTCCCTGCATCATCGAGAAAAAAGTAGGTAAGGCATATAAGTATTTCTTCTATTTCTCGGCTCATAACCCTCAGAGCAATCGCAAGGAGATTGGTGTTGCCGTGAGTGATAATCCTACAGGACCTTTCGTAGATAGCGGCGCGCCTATCATCACCGATGCAGATCGTCCCAGCGAGGCACGTGGCGGACAGGCTATCGATGTGGATGTGTTCAAGGATCCTAAGAGTGGCAAGTGCTACCTCTACTGGGGTAACGGCTTCATGGCTGGTGCTGAACTCAATGATGACATGCTCTCTGTGAAGAAGGAGACCATCACACATCTGACACCTAAGGGCGGCAACCTGCAGACGTGGGCTTTCCGTGAGGGTGCTTACGTTTTCTATCGCAAGGGTACGTATTACTTCATGTGGAGTGTTGATGATACGGGTTCACCCAACTACCACGTATGCTACGGCACGGCAAAGTCGCCCCTCGGTCCTATCACGATTAATGAGAACAACTATATGGTTATCAAGCAGAAGCCCGAGGAGCAGATTTATGGTACGGCTCATAACTCTGTGCTCCAGATTCCTGGTAAGGACGAGTGGTACATCGTTTATCACCGCATCAACAAGAACTTCATACATCATGAGCCCGGTATCCACCGTGAGGTGTGCATCGATAAGATGATGTTCGACAAGCAGGGGAAAATCATTCCTGTAATACCTACATTGGATGGTCCAGAGCCCTTGAAAGTGAAATAAAGAAAAAGGATTTTGCAATTGCAAAATCCTTTTTTTTTTATTCTATTCCAAGTAGGGCCATTGGTCGGCTGTCCATTTGATAGGACGTTGTATGAGTATGGCGTTGCCGTTATATTTAGTGGCATAGCCATGACAAACAAACCAACTTTGACCGTCGAAGTCGTAAACAGAACAATGACCGGTAGCTTCATACTCTTTCTTATCTCCTTCAAGGAAGATGGTACCACCACCTAGTAGCATGTCTTGCCCCTTTTTGTCTAAATATGGACCACTGATTTTTTTTGAGCGTCCTACAGCTACGCAATAGTTGCTCTTTGATCCGCGACAGCAATAGTCCCACGATACGAAAAGATAGTAGTAGCCACCATGCTTAAAAATAAATGGTGCTTCAATGGCGTTCTTCCCTGCGTATTTTGAAGTAGGATTATCTGCAGCGTTTGGATCTCCTTTTTGGTAGCGACGGGCAATAGTTATAGGATTAGCTGTCAAATGCATGGTTGTATCCAATGGCGCTAATTGAATACCATCCCAGAATGATCCCCATGTCATCCAAGGACAATCCTGATCGTCAATAACGAAATTTGGGTCGATAGCATTCCATTGGTCACGGTTTCCTTTCGATGCTACAATGCATCCCGCATCTTTCCATGTGCCGTTCAGTGTACTACTTGACATAAGACCGATGGCAGATGTGTTTTTACCAAACGTGGAGCAGCTATAGGTTAACCACCAACGACCATGCCATTTGATAATGTCTGGCGCCCATACATGATTGCGGAAACCTGGTACGGAATCATGAGTCCATGTTGGAATATGCTCTATATAGGGCGTGGGTTGCACAATCCATGTCTTTCTATCTGTTGATGTTGCCCATTGTATGCCAATGCCTGTAGATAGAAGATAATAAGTACCATTCTCGTAGGCCATGACAGGATCATGGGCCATGATGGTATCGCTTGCAAAAGCCATACGGCGTGGATGTTGTGCTTCGCAAACGATAAAACAGATTGTTAAGCAGATAATAGTCAGTAGTTTTCTCATGTTGTTTTTGGAGTTTGTTTTAGTAAAGCAGGAGTAGTCCAGCAAAGCCGCTCATCACGATCATCTTGATGGGGTTAACCTTGAAGAACTTTGTGCCGATGAATGTTGCAGCGAAAAGTAGAACGCTAATGGAAAATTGCCACATGTCTTCATCGGGTGAGGAGAAGTTCTCCTTGGTGCAAAGCAATAAGGTCGCTGCGGCCAGTAGTCCTACAACAGCAGGTCGTAGTCCGGTGAATATCGATTGAACACTGTTGGTCTTCATGTACTTCATAAACATCTTACTAATCAGTATCATGAGAATGAATGACGGTAATACCAGCGCAAAGGTGGCAACTGCCGAACCGAGCATAGACATTCCTACACCATAACCTGCGTTTTGGCAGGCTGTATAGCCGCAATAGGTTGCTGAGTTAATGCCAATGGGACCTGGCGTCATCTGGCTGATAGCGACAATGTCAGTGAATTGAGATGTGGTCATCCAACCCCAGTGATGAACTACTTCACCCTGGATGAGAGACAGCATGCCATAGCCTCCGCCAAATCCGAAGAGACCAATCTCGAAGAAAGTGAGAAACAAATATAAGTATATCATGGCTTGCTAAATCGTTGGTTTGATATATTTTCCATAGACCCATCCGCAGACGCCTGCAATGAGGATGATATAGATGGGTGATACACCTAATAGCCAAATAAGTAAGGCTCCTCCAATGGGTATCCAACAATTGGCCCATGAGATATGAGCGCTTTTGGCAAGATTGAATGTTGGAACTGCAATAAGTGCTACCACTGCAGGACGAATGCCGCGGAAAATGGATGCTACCACGGGGTTGTCCTGAAACTGATGGAAGAACATGGCAATTGCCAGGATGATAAGAAACGAGGGTAGGGCAGTGCCAATGGCGGTGGCAAGGGCTCCACGCTCTTTCCGTAGCTTGTAACCTATGAAAATGCTGATGTTAATAGCAAAGACCCCTGGACAACTTTGGGCAATAGCAATCAAATCAAGGAATTCCTCTTTTGAAATCCATTTGTGTTTGTCAACGACCTCTGCCTCAATAAGTGGAATCATGGCATATCCACCGCCAAGGGTGAATATGCCAATCTTAAAGAATGTTTTAAATGATTCCAAATAAATATTTGTCATGGAGCTAATGGGATTAATGGGCCTGATGGGCTTCAACCCATTTACGTGCGTTGACGAAGGCCTCAATCCATGGAGTAACCTCGTCCTGACGACGATCGGCAGGATACCAGGCGTTCTGCCATGGGAATACGGCACGCTCCAAGTGAGGCATCATGCAGAGATGACGACCATCGGCGGAGCAGATACCTGCTACATTATAGTCGGATCCGTTAGGGTTAGCGGGATAGCCAGCATAGTTGTACTTGGCAATCACGTTGTATGCGCTCTCAGCCTCGGGCAGTGAGAACTTACCCTCTCCGTGAGCAACCCACAGGCCAAGCTTGTTGCCACTCAGTGAGCCGAACATGACGCTGTTGTTCTGAGGAATGCTCAACGAGATGAATTCACTCTCGAACTTATGAGAGTCGTTGTGCAGCATCTTAGCACCCTTAGCACCTGTAAGGCCGAGTTCTACCATCAGCTGACAACCGTTACAGATACCGAGCGACAGCGTATCCTCGCGGGCATAGAACTTATCGAGTGCTTCCTTAGCCTTAGGATTGAAGAGGAAGGCACCAGCCCAACCCTTAGCAGAACCAAGTACGTCGGAGTTTGAGAATCCACCACAGAATACAATCATATTGATATCCTCAAGTGTCTCGCGACCAGAGATTAGGTCGGTCATCATCACGTCCTTCACGTCGAAACCTGCTAGGTACAGGCAGTAAGCCATCTCGCGCTCACCATTGGTACCCTTCTCACGGATGATGGCAGCCTTGATGCCAGAGGGCTGACGGCGGTCGGCAGAGATGCCATACTGAGCCAGCTTACCAGTGAAGTCCTTATTGAACTGCATCTCGATGGGCTGCTTCTTATAGTTAGCGAAGCGCTCAGCAGCCTTTCCGTTGAAGCTCTGCTTGCGGTCGAGCAGATATGATGTCTTATACCATGTATCACGAAGAGCATCAATATCGAAACTAGTGGTACTAGCCTCACTAGTAGAACTAGGATAAACAACTACGATTTCGCGACTGTTCTCAACAGGATAACCAATCTTTGCATAGCCAATGCCCTGCTCCTCCATGAAGTCCTTGAACTCTTCCTTGTGCTCATCGCTCACCTCGATAACAACACCTGGGTTCTCAGCGAAGAGAGTCTTTACAACATCGCCATCCTTACAGATGTCGTGCAGATTGATGTGCATACCGCCCTTCTGGTTAGCGAAGCACATCTCGAGCAGAGTGGTGATCAAACCACCAGCAGAGATATCGTGACCAGCCATAATCCAACCACGATTAATCATCTCCTGAACAGCCATAAAGGCATCGGCAAAGTACTCTGCATTCTTCACTGTAGGAACATCGTCGCCTACCTTACCCAAGCTCTGGGCAAAGGCAGAACCACCAAGGCGCTGCTCGTCGAACGAGAAGTCGATATGATAGAGTGATGCGTTCTTGTCGTTAACCAATACAGGCGATACAACCTTCTTGATATCAGAAACCTCACCACCAGCAGATACAATCACTGTTCCTGGAGAGATGATCTTCTCGCCGTTAGGATACTGCTGAGAAAGTGACAGAGAATCCTTACCTGTTGGAACGTTGATGTGCAGGTCGCAGCAGAAATCGCTCAGCGCCTTTACACCAGCATACAGACGTGCATCCTCACCCTCCTGTGAGCGGCAAGGCCACATCCAGTTAGCAGAGAGTGAGAGTGAATCCATACCTTCGGCGAGTGGAGCCCAAACGATATTAGTCAGAGCCTCAGCTACAGAGAGTACAGAGCCTGCAGCAGGATCGGCCAGACCAGCCTGAGGAGCATGTCCAAGGGCTGTTGCGATACCCTTCTCGCCACGATAGTCGAGGGCAACAACACCACAGTCGCTCAATGGCAACTGAATCTCACCCTGACACTGCTGACGGGCAATCTTACCTGTTACAGAGCGGTCAACCTTGTTAGTCAACCAGTCCTTACAAGCCACAGCCTCAAGCTGGAGCACGCGGTCCAAGTATTCGTCAATCTTATCCTGGCTGTAGGTCACGTCAGCATAGTGACGCTCTACAGTATTATCTTTCATGATAGTCTTTGGCGAGTGACCAAACATCTGAGCCACATCCAGATCGAATGGCTTTACACCATCGCCCTGCTTGAAAGAGAAGTGAGCATCGCCGGTAGTTTCACCTACTACATACAGTGGAGCACGCTCACGCTCAGCAATCTTACGTACATGTTCGATATGCTTCTCGTCGATAAGCAAGCCCATACGCTCCTGACTCTCGTTAGCGATGATTTCTTTAGAGCTCAGAGTCTTGTCGCCGATAGGCAACTTGGTCATATCAATCTCACCACCACACTCCTCAACGAGCTCTGACAGACAGTTCAAGTGACCAGCTGAACCATGGTCGTGAATAGAAACAACGGGGTTTACATCCTCCTCGCAGAGTGCACGAACCAAGTTGTAAGCACGCTTCTGCATCTCAGGGTTAGCACGCTGAACAGCGTTCAGCTCGATACCGTTGCTATAGCGACCTGTATCAACTGATGATACAGAACCACCACCAAGTCCGATACGGTAGTTATCACCACCAACTACAACCACCTTGTTACCCTTCTGAGGCTCCTTCTTCAGACAGTCGCGTTTGGTGCCATAACCTACACCACCAGCCAGCATGATAACCTTATCGTAAGCATACTTAGTATCATTTGGCTCCTGATGCTCGAAGGTGAGTACAGAACCACAAATCAGTGGCTGACCGAACTTATTACCGAAGTCGGATGCACCATTAGATGCCTTAATCAGAATCTGCTCTGGTGTCTGATACAGCCACTGGCGAACAGGCAGAATGCTCTCCCAATCGCGAGTCAGCTTGTCATCGTCAGTCAAGCGAGGATAAGCAGTCATATAAACAGCTGTACCAGCGATAGGCCATGAACCAACACCGCCACCCATACGGTCGCGGATTTCACCACCAGTACCGGTAGCAGCACCGTTGAATGGCTCTACAGTTGTGGGGAAGTTGTGTGTCTCAGCCTTCAGCGAGATAACACTCTCGATATCTTTTACCTGGAAATAGTCGCTGGTGCTCTGATCCTTTGGAGCAAACTGCTCAACCATAGGACCCTGTGCAAAAGCTACATTATCCTTATAAGCAGAAAGGATCTTGTTTGGATTCTCCTGCGTAGTCTTCTTAATCATTGCGAAGAGCGAGCTCTCCATCTCCTTACCATCGATGATGAATGTACCACCAAAGATCTTATGACGGCAGTGCTCAGAGTTAATCTGTGCGAAACCGAAAATCTCTGAGTCGGTCAGAGGACGACCGTTCTTCTTCTCTAGGCCATGGAGGTATTCAATCTCCTCGGGAGAGAGAGCCAAGCCCTCTTTCTCGTTATATTCCTCCAGATTATCCACATACTTAATGGGCTCTGGTTTGATGTTAATCGTAAAAATGTCCTGATTCAGTCCTTCATACATGCGCTGAAGCATCTCGTCGTGTTCGGCGTCTTTACTAGCCACGGGGAAGTATTCCTCAATACGGGTGATGCCCTTCAGGTTCATGTTCTGGGTGATTTCTACGGCGTTGGTCGACCATGGAGTTACCATCTCGCGTCGAGGGCCAACAAAAAATCCGTCTAATGTTTCTGTGTTTTGCAGTTCTGCGTTGCCGTAGAGCCAGCTAAGTTCCTGTACTTCTGCTTGGTTGAGCTGATGATCCACTTCCGTGGCTATCACGCTCTGAGCGGGGGTTTTGAAGAAAAGAATCATAATATCTTTTATACCTTATTAATAAAGATGGTTGAAATTCGCTGCAAAGGTACAAAAAAACGTGTGAACGACAAAAAATTATAGCTATAATCCGTCAAATTATAGCTATAATCGTGTCAATTATAGCTATAATTTTTTGCTTTTATATGATTTATTCGTAACTTTGCAGCCAAAATAAAACGTAAATAGAATACGATGACTTACACAATAGAAAAAGTTACGACGCTGATAGGAGCGCGCCGTTACGGTGAGAGCGATACCACCATCGGATGGCTATTAACAGACAGTCGTTCACTGTGTTTCCCTGAACAGACTTTATTCTTCGCCTTGCGTACTAAACGCAATGACGGTCATAAATATATTGAAGAGCTTTATCGTCGTGGCGTACGCTCATTTGTGGTTGAGCAAGTACCTGCCAATCGTGAAGCAGATTATCCTGATGCTAACTTCCTGAAGGTACCTTCGCCATTAGCTGCTTTGCAGCGCTTGGCTGAGCGCCACCGCGATGAATTCGATATTCCTGTAGTAGGTATCACAGGTTCTAATGGTAAGACGTGGGTAAAAGAATGGCTCTATCAGCTATTGATGCCTTCGATGAGAACCATTCGCTCACCGCGTAGCTTTAATTCTCAGATTGGTGTTCCTTTGTCTGTATGGCTTCTTAATGAGCAGACGAAAGTGGCTCTGTTTGAGGCTGGTATCAGCGAGCCAGGCGAGATGTTGTCACTGCACGATATCATCCAACCCACTATTGGTGTGCTTACCTCTTTGGGTTCTGCTCATCAGGAGAATTTCCGTTCGATGGATGAGAAATGTATGGAGAAACTACAGTTGTTCCGCGATACCCAGGCTGTGGTATATCCTTCAGATGATGATACCGTCAGTCGTTGTGTGCGACGTTCTCAGTATCAGGGCGAACGCATCGGATGGTCGCGCTTCAGTGAAAAGGCTCCCATGTTTGTAAAAGTGGAGGATAATCACATCTCTTATATATATAAAGGTGTAGAAGGAAGCTATGATATTCCTTTCTCCGACGAGGCCAGTATTGAGAACTCCATCACTTGTGCCACTGTGGCGCTGTATTTGGGGCTCACGCCTGAGGAAATCGCCGAGCGTATGGCGTTGTTGGAGCCTATCGCCATGCGTCTGGAAGTTAAGGAAGGACAGCGTGGGCTGACATTGATTAATGACTCTTATAATAGTGACATCAACTCCTTGGATATTGCTCTCGATTTCATGAATCGTCGTCCTGAACTGAAAGGGAAGGACAAGACGTTGATATTGAGCGATATCTATCAAAGTGGTGAGTCACCTGCAGAACTTTATAGTGAGGTTTCTGAACTGCTCCAGAAACGTGGCATTGATCGTTTCATTGGTATTGGTCCCGAGATTAGTGCCCAGGCTTCGCGAATTGCTGTTGAGAAGAAATGGTTCTTCACAACCGTGGATGAGTTCCTGAAGAGTCCTTTGTTTCATTCTTTGCAGGACCAGATATTACTGCTGAAAGGCGCTCGCTCATTTGGTTTCGAACATATCACAGAGTTGCTGGAACAAAAGGTGCATGAGACCATCCTAGAGGTGGACCTTAATGCGGTGGTCGATAATCTGAACCACTATCGTTCATTCATGAAGCCAGGCACTAAGATGGTGTGCATGATTAAGGCAGACGCCTATGGCGCAGGAGCTGTGGAGATTGCCAAGACATTGCAAGATCATCGTGTGGACTATCTTGCCGTAGCTGTGGCCGACGAGGGCGTGACACTGCGAAAAGCAGGCATTACGCAGAATATCATCGTGATGAACCCTGAGATGTCATCGTTCAAGACACTCTTTGACTATGACCTTGAACCGGAGGTTTATTCCTTCCGCCTGATGGACGCATTGATCAGTGCAGCCCGCAAACAGGGTATCACGGGGTGGCCTGTTCACATGAAGCTTGATACTGGCATGCATCGCCTGGGCTTCGATCCCGAGCATGACATGGATGAGCTTATCGACCGTTTGAAACACCAGCAGGCTATCATTCCTCGCTCGGTATTCTCACATTTCGTGGGTTCTGATAGTGATGACTTCGATACATTCTCAGCTCATCAGTTCCAGCTGTTTGATGAGGCCAGCCGTAAGTTGCAGGCAGCCTTCCAACATAAGATACTCCGCCATATGGACAATTCGGCTGGTATAGAACATTTCCCCGAGCGTCAGATGGATATGTGTCGATTGGGTATTGGACTCTATGGTGTTGATCCACGTACCAACAAGATGCTTTCTACGGTATCAACATTGAAGACCACGATCTTGCAGATGCGCAAGGTGAAAGCTGGCGATAGCGTGGGGTATAGTCGAAGGACTGTGCTTGAGCGCGATAGCGTCATCGCGGCTATTCCTATTGGCTATGCCGATGGCTTGAACCGTCATCTGGGTAATCGTCATGGCTATTGTCTTGTAAATGGTCAGAAGGCGCCTTATGTGGGTAATATCTGTATGGATGTGGCAATGATTGACGTTACGGACATTGAGTGCCATGAGGGTGATAGTGTGGAAATCTTTGGCAAGAACCTTCCTGTGACTGTCCTCAGTGACACCATCGATACCATACCTTATGAGGTGCTTACGGGCGTGTCGAATCGTGTTAAGCGTATTTACTATCAAGACTAACTCGTCTGATTCACTGTGACTTTACCATTTTGTACCTAAAAATTTCCATGTTTACGATAAATATTGTATCTTTGCACAGGCTAAGTGAAATGCTGAGCCGCAAGACTACGCTAAAACAAATAATTTTTTAAAGGTAAAATGGAACAAGTTTTCAGTTACATTATCAGTTTGGGAGCAGCGGTGATGATGCCGATACTCTTCACGATTATTGGCCTTTGTATAGGCATGAAGTTTGGTAAGGCTCTCAAGAGCGGCCTCTTTGTAGGTGTCGGTTTTATTGGTCTCAATGTGGTCACGAAACTGCTTACCGATAATTTTACGGCTCCATTGGAAGGAATCTCCGATCTCTACGAGCTGGCGCTAAAGGTATTTGACATGGGGTGGCCTGCTGCTGCCGCTGTGGCATATAATACTGCTGTTGGTGCACTGATTATCCCAATCTTGCTGGGCGTTAATTTCCTGTTGCTCATCACTAAGTGCACACGCACGGTGAATATAGACTTGTGGAACTACTGGCATTTCGCCTTCATTGGCGCTGTGGCCTATTTCGTGATGGACCAGTCGTTGGCATGGGGCTATTTCGCTGCCATTGTATGTTATGTGGTTACACTTGTTATGGCCGACCTTACTGCCGATAAGTTCCAACAGCACTACGATTTGCCAGGTATCTCCATTCCTCAGCCTTTCTGTCAGAGTTTTACGGCCTTTGCCGTACTTATCAACAAGGGGCTTGACATGATTCCTGGTTTCTCGAAGCTTGATGTTGATGCCGAAGGACTGAAGAAGAAGTTTGGCGTGTTGGGCGAACCACTCGTGCTGGGTGTTATCGTAGGTGCCTTGATAGGTGTAGCTGCCCAACTCGATGTGAAGAAGATTCTGGCTTTGGGCGTTACCATGGGTGCAGTGATGGAACTCATTCCTCGCATTACCTCGCTCTTTATTGATGGACTGAAGCCTATTGCGGAAAAGACACAAGAGGTGGTAAAGCAGAAATTCAGTGGTAAGAAAGTGTATATTGGTATGTCGCCAGCATTGGTCATTGGTCATCCTACCACACTTGTTTGCTCTGTTATTCTCATTCCCGTTATCCTTGCTATTGCAGTAGTCCTGCCAGGTAACCAGTTCCTGCCCTTGGCTTCATTGGCTGGCATGTTCTATATCTTCCCCCTCATCCTTCCTTATACTAAGGGCAATGTGGTGAAGAGTCTCATTATTGGTCTTATCGCCTTGGTGGTCGGCCTCTATTTCGTTACCGATATGGCTCCCGCGTTTACGCAGGCTGCCCATGAGGTCTATGAGGCTACGAAGAACGATGCTGCCAAGATTCCTGAAGGTTTTGAGGCTGGTGCGCTCGACTTTGCGTCTTCACTCTTCGGATGGGTTATCTACAAGTGTGTGGCTTATCTGCAGTGGATAGGTGCAGGCGTGCTTTCACTCATCACTATTGCAATGGTGGTGTGGAACCGCATGCGCATTGTGAAAGAAGAAAAACAATAAAACTATAAATAAAACATGAAGAGAACATTTTTAAGTCTTACCCTGTTGATAGGGGCGCTGAGTGTTAGTGCTCAGCAGACAGTAAACTTCCAGACGGCTTGTCATCCGGAGGATGTGAAGCACTACGACACGAAGACCCTGCGTGAACGCTTCGTGATGGAGAAAGTGATGGAAGCCGACAAGATTAACCTGACCTACTCGCACTACGACCGCTTTATCTTTGGAGGTGCGATGCCTGTAACCAAAACCCTTAAGCTTGAGAACTTCCTGGAACTGGGTCTCGATGTAGATCCCACCATTAAGGAAAAGTACTTCTTGTATAATCGTGAACTTGGTGTGGTGAACTGTGGCGAAGGTGATGGCGTGGTCATCGTCGATGGTAAGGAGTATGCGCTTTCACCCAAGGAGGCACTGTACATCGGTCGCGGACATATTGGTAAGGATAAGGACGTGAACAAAGAGGTTCTCTTCCGTTCTAAGAATGCTGCGAAACCTGCTAAGTTCTATCTGAACTCTGCAACTGCTCACCAGCACTACAAGACCCAATGGATTACCCTCGATGGTCGTAAGGGTTCATTGAAAGCTGCTGTTTGGGGACCTGTGGGTTCATTAGAGGAGTGCAACAACCGTACGGTCTATAAACTCATTGTCAACGATGTACTTGAGGAAGGACCTTGTCAGCTGCAGTTGGGCCTGACCCAGTTGAACCCTGGCGCAGCCTGGAACACGATGCCTCCTCATACTCATGGTCGTCGCATTGAGGCTTATTACTATTTCAACCTGCCTCAGGACCAGACCATTGCCCACATCATGGGGCAGCCAGAGGAAAGCCGCGTGGTATGGCTTCACAATGAACAGGCCATCATGAGTCCCGAGTGGAGTATGCATGCTGCTGCAGGCACCTATTACTATACCTTCATCTGGGGTATGGCTGGCGAGAATCTTTATTATAATGACAAGGATAATATTCCTGTAATTGATATCCGATAAGCTATGACCCCTGTTGAAACATCAAAAATGACCAACTTCCGTTGGGTCATCTGTGGTATGCTGTTCTTGGCTACCACCATCAACTATATGGACCGTCAGGTGCTGTCGTTGCTCAATACGAACTATATCTCTACGGAGTTTCATTGGGACAATGACGACTATGGTACCATTACGGCCATCTTTTCACTCTTCTATGCCTTTATCTCACTTTTTGCAGGTCGTTTCATCGACTGGATGGGCACCAAGAAAGGTTATATCTGGGCTATTGTAGTGTGGAGCATAGGTGCATGCTTGCATGCAGGCTGTGGCGTTGCCACGTGTTGGCTGAACGATATAGATAGCATTGAAACACTACGTACTGTGGAGAAAGCCTCTCAGGTGGGACTCTTTGGCCTCACTGCCAGCGTGTGGTTGTTCATAGCATGCCGTATGATTCTGGCCATGGGTGAATCGGGTAACTTCCCTGCTGCCATCAAGGTGACTGCTGAGTACTTCCCAAAGAAAGACCGTGCCCTTGCTACCTCTATCTTTAATGCTGGCGCTTCTATAGGTGCGCTCATCGCACCGTTGACCATTCCTGCTTTGGCCGATGCCTTTGGTTGGGAAATGGCTTTCGTTATCATTGGTGCTATTGGCTTCGTATGGGCTGGTCTTTGGGTGTTTGTCTATATGCCACCTGCTTGCAGTCGTTTCGTGAACCAGTCGGAGCTTATATATATTGAATCCGACAGGAATGCGGAGACTGTTCAGAAGAAGGATGACGAGGCTAACGAAGAGGCAGAGCAAGGTCCTAAGTTTACGCTCTTGGACTGCTTTAAGTATCGTCAGACGTGGGCTTTCATCGTGGGTAAGTTGTTTACCGACGGTGTGTGGTGGTTCTTCCTTTTCTGGGCACCCGACTATTTCAATTCGTTGGGCTATCCTGTAACTACCATGACGGGTAAGATGTTACTCTTCGTACTCTACTTGATAGTTACGGTGGTGTCAATCTATGGAGGCTATCTGCCGAAGTTCTTTGTGGAGAAACGTGGCATGAACCCATATATTGGTCGCATGCGCGCCATGCTGATTTTCGCGTTCTTCCCCATCTTTGCCATGTTTGCCCAACCTTTGTCTGGTATCTCTCCTTGGATTCCTGCTATCATCATTGGTTTGGCAGGCGCAGGCCACCAGGCATGGTCGGCCAACCTCTATTCCACCATTGGTGATATGTTCCCCAAGTCGGCTGTAGCTACAATCACTGGTATAGGTACTATGTTTGGTGGACTTTGCAGCTTTGCCATCAATAAGATTTCCGGCGTACTCTTCGACTATGCCGAGGCACAGGGCGAAGCCTTCACCTTCTTTGGCGAGACAGGAAAGCCTGCTGGTTACATGATTGTGTTCTGTTACTGTGCTGTGGCCTATCTCATAGGCTGGTGTATTATGAAGGCATTGGTACCAAAATACAAACCTGTGGTCGTTGAATAACGGACATATACTTTTTATCTCAAAATAAATAATGGCCAGAATTTTTTGAATTCTGGCCATTATTCTTTTAATTTTGGCCAAAATTTGTTTTTGGCCTTTTTCTTTCTCCTCCTTGTTGTTATAGTTTTATCTCTGCAGACTGCAGGAATGGCGAGGTGGCAATAATGGTTATCTCTTGCTCTTGTGTCTTGTTGAAGTATCCCACCATGCGACCATGATGTACGCGCAGGCGGTTTTTCTGTGGACGGGCATTGATGGTGGGATCCATAATGTTGCCGTTCTCAAGACCCAGGAGTTGTGCGCCACGGAGATGGATGGTTACTTCGTTGTCAGCCTGACGAACGGTTTGGCCGTCTTTGTCGATGACCTCAATGAAGATATGGGCAACAGAGTCGGTGCTGAGACGCAGGGCATATGGTGCGGTAGTCTCAGGAATCTCGTAGAAAGCACCATTGGAAGCTTCGCAACGTAGTGTGCCGCCACGATAGTCTATGTCCCAATAGGGCATGTTGGTTTGTGGGTCGCGCTGTAACTGGCTGTCAACAGGTTTTCCATTGATTAGCAGTGTGGCAGTAGGTGCGTTGGTGAAGCATACCACGCGCTGCTTTCCTTTATTACGGTCTGTGTGTTGTCCGCGTCGTGCTGGTATCATCTGGATAAAGCATACGGGGTCGTCGCTCCATAAGGCAGAACGGTACCAGCCGTTAGGCTTGCGTTGACCAGCCAAATCTAACAGTCCTGCCGATGAGCCTCGTGCGGGCCATGGACCACTTTCACCCAGATAGTCGATGCCAGTCCATAGGAACTGACCGAAGATGTGCTCTTTGTCGCGAACGGCGCGCCATGCATCCATGTCGTGACGATTCTCAGATCCATAGATGACGCGTTGAGGATATTGTTGGTGGTCGCTATCATAGCGACTCTCCGTATAGTTGTAACCCACTACGTCGATGGCCTCAGGATAGGCCGTCTGGTTCGACATGACCACGCCTGCCAGAGCACCAGTTGTGGGGCGCGAAGTGTCGATGCCTTTCACAACCTTAGCGAGTCGCTGGGCAATGTGACCGATACGTTCGGCATTGGGCTGTTCTGGTTTATATCCACCATACATCGGTTGGGTGAAACCTGTACCGTTGCCATCGAGCACAGGGTGAGAGTAGGGGTCGTTGGGATAGTCCACTTCATTGCCGATAGACCACATAAACACAGATGGGTGACAACGGTCGCGGCGCACCATATCTGCCACGTCGCGCTCTATCCATTCCTCGAAATAGGTATAGGTTCCCTGATAACCAGGCACACCTTTGTTCCAACCTTTAAGCCACTTGCGCTTGGGGAACTCCCACTCATCGCTGGCTTCGTCCATGATGAGCATGCCCAGTTCGTCACAAAGGTCGTAGAGTTCGGGAGCATGGGGGTTATGACTCATGCGAATGGCATTCACGCCAATGGCTTTGAGTTCAAGGATGCGACGACGCCACACTTCTTTGGGTACGGAAGTGCCAAGTACACCGGCATCATCGTGCAGACAGACCCCTTTAACCTTCATCCACTTGCCATTGAGGGCAAAGCCTTTGTCGGGTGAGAAATTCAATGAGCGAAGACCAGCTTTGACTACTGACTGGTCGCCATTGCTGAGTGTGGTCTTCAGCGTGTAGAGATAGGGACTTTCCAATGTCCAGCGCTGTGGGTTGGGAACGTTGAGGCGTACGGTTTTCTTCTCCTGCGCTCCAATCTTGGTGGTAGTCGATGCAACAACCTTTCCCTCTGCGTCAAACCACTGGACTGTCGCCTTTAGGTTACCAGCCTCTTGTGTTGGCAGCGAAGGATTCTTTGTGGTTTCAACGTCAACTTCCACAACGGCATTCTTCTTGTAGATGCTGATAAGCCGATAAGCTGTTCCCCATTGTGCCAAATGGATGACGGGCGCTTCTACCAACCACACATTGCGATAGATGCCGGAGCCTGTGTACCAGCGTGAGTCGTTTTCCGCTGCATGGTTTACACGGACGGCCAGCACGTTGTTGTCGGCTTTGAGATAAGGCGTCAGGTCATACATAAATGAGGCAAAGCCAGAAGGACGCTTGCCTAATAGGTGCCCATTGAGATATACTTCAGAATAGTTATAGGCACCTTCGAAATAAATGTAGTAACAAGTGCCATTTTTGGGGGAAAGGGAAAGATGTTTCCTGTACCATCCTGTTCCGCCGGGCAGGTAGCCTTGGCAGGAACCTTTGTCGGGTGACATAGGTTGTTCGATGCTCCAGTCGTGAGGCAGTGATAAGCGTCGCCATGAAGAATCGTCGAAGTCGGCATCCTTCATGTTAGGTGACTCGTGAACGTTTTGCGTACTGTCTATACGCAGGAAACACCAGTCGTCGTTGAAAAGACGGGCATCGCCAAATGATACTTGTGCACGGGCGCTTGCTGATGATAGCAACAGCACCGCCATGAGCGAAAGTAGTTTCGCAGGAATTGTAGTTTGTTTCATGTTGTTGATAATTAGTAATTTGTTGTTCTTACAGGAACCCTTGATGCTTGAGCGCCTCCATCAGCCCTGTCGACATGGCCTCATTGTCTTTCTTCGTATAACGAATGTCGGTGAATATCTGAGCCAGCGTCTCTTTATGGTTAATCTCTACGAACTCCTTATTCTCGGGAAGAGACTCTTTCTCCTGATAGTAGGCGTCAATAGCTGCAGGGGTGTAGTCTCGGTAGGTCTCTTGATGTACAAAACTCTCCAATGGTAATCGGTCGCTCAATGCAGGCTCCTCGGCTGGCCATCCCACGGTGAGTGTGGCAATGGGCATGACGAGTTTAGGAAGTTGCAGCGTGTCGATAATCATCTGGGGCATATAGACGGTGGTGCCTAAATAGCAATAGCCCAGCCCTTCTTCGTCCATCAGGTTGCAGAGCGTCTGTGTGTAGAGCAGGGCATCGATGGCTGCATTCTGGAACGATAGGAAGTTGTCGTAGCCAGGCTCTGCCTTGCGACAGCGTGCCCATTGCGAAGTGCGGTTGAAGTCGGCACAGATAGTGAGCACTACGGGGGCTGCTGTCACCATCGGTTGGTTGAAATGGGCGGGAGCCAATTTCGCCTTCATGTCGTCAGAGCGTGTTACGACGACGCTATATAATTGTAGATTGCCCATGGTCTGTGTGCGGGCAGCTTCGTTCATGAGTCGGTTGAGCAGCGCGTCATCTACGGGACGGTCTGCGTATTTTCTAATACTACGGCGGGTCAGGAGATTTTTCATTGTTTGTAAAGCTATACTTTTCTGTGGGCAAAGTTACGAAATAACGAGGGAAATGCAAAAGGAAAGCTCGCTTTTCTTTTCATTTCCGAGTGCAAAAAAAGTTCGGCGAAGCCAAAGTTACGAAATAAAACTGGTAAAGCTATGCTATTCTCATTCAATATAATAACTTTTAACTCGATTATTGGTCGAAAATCTTGCGTGTTTGACCTATTTTTACTAATTTTGTTGCCTGATTATAGACAAATAAAGGTATGGACACACAGAAGACCGTCACTTATAATGACCTGTTGCAGGCACTGTTGGCTGTCAACGGCGGAGAGCAACAGTGGATTAATCACGTTCTTGAACTGGAAAAATCTCATAAGGATTCGCTTACTGAAGCACAGTTGCAGCGCCTTTTGGGCTATCTGCAAGCTAATGCACAGTCGGCTGCCGTTACGTTGTCTCTACGTCCGCAGGTAACGGAAATCCGTCCGCAGGTGTTGGAGTGTGATGTGGTCCGCTTCCAGAATAATAAGGAAAAATGGGTGGCACTGGTAGGATTGCTGGATGGCTATCCCTATGAAATATTCACCGGTCTGCAGGATGATGACGAGGGCATCATGTTGCCTAAGTCGGTGACTAAGGGACGCATCATCAAGCAGGTGAATCCTGATGGTACGAAGCGTTACGACTTCCAGTTCACAAACACACGTGGTTATAAGATTACGGTGGAGGGCTTGTCTGAGCGCTTCAATCCTGAGTATTGGAATTATGCCAAACTGATTTCGGGCGTACTTCGTTATCGCATGCCGATAGAGCATGTCATCAAGTTGGTGGGCTCTCTGCAATTGCAGTCGGAAAGCATCAATACTTGGAAAAACGGCGTAGAGCGTGCTTTGAAGAAGTATATGCCTGGCAGTGCAGAGAATGAAGAACAGCAAATGGAGGAAATGGGCGTATGACCATAGCCCGCAGTGAGGTTTTCCTAAACGAAGTGCGCTTCTATGCCTATCATGGCGTGTTGCCACAGGAGCGCAAGGTCGGTGGCGAGTATACCGTCAGTGTGAAGGTGGCTTATGATTATAGTTCTGCTGCCGATACGGACCAGGTGGACGATACCTTGAACTATGCCGAGCTCTACGACTTAGTGAAATATGAAATGGAAAAGCCATCGCAATTGTTGGAGCATGTGGCATATCGCATAGGAAAAACTGTGTTTCAAAAATGGCCCAAGGCTGAGTCTGTAGAGGTCAGTGTGGTCAAGAATAATCCACCTATGGGCGCTGCCTGCAAAGGTGCAGGTGTCAATCTTTATCTGGTAAACGAATAATGGAAGAAATGCTAAAAAGGATAATATACATATTATTATTAATGATAGGTGTTTCCTGCACTATGATGGCTGCAGGTAAGCATCGTTATACATTGGTTATTGATGCTGGTCATGGTGGCAAGGATGCTGGCGCATTGGGAAAACGAGCTAAGGAGAAGAATATTAATCTGAGTGTGGCGCTGGCTTTCGGACGTTATGTGGAGCAGAATTGTCCTGATGTGAGAGTCATTTACACCCGTAAGACCGATATCTTTATCCCTCTGCATGAACGTGCAAGTATAGCCAATAGAAACAAGGCCGATGTGTTTATATCCATCCATACCAATGCGGTGGCCAGTAAAAGTCCCGTAACTGGTTTGGAAACCTATACCATGGGTATGCGTCGTAGTAACGAGAAACTGAGTGCAGCTATGCGTGAGAATGATGTGGTGCTCATAGAGCAGGACTATCAACAGCATTACGCTGGCTTTGATCCGCGCTCGCCAGAGAGTTATATCATCTTTGAGATGATTAATGACGATAACATGTTGGAGAGTGTGGAACTGGCCAAACTGATTCAGAAGCGCGTGTGTGCTACGGCAAATCGTCCCAACAAAGGTGTAAAGCAAGATGCCTTCTTGGTGCTACGAGAGACTTCCATGCCTGCATGTCTGATAGAATTGGGTTATATTACCACTGCCTCTGAAGAGGCCTATCTGACTAATCCTACCAATGTGGATGCGTTGGGAAGAGGTATCTATCAAGCTTTTCTGGAGTTCAAGAATAAGAGTCAAGGCATTCCCACATCACCTACGCCTCCATTGGCAATTCCAGAAAAGCCCGCAGTATCAGACGAGCCTGCAACTCCCGCGGAACCCATTGAGGCCACCAAGCCCATTAAGCCCACAGAGCCCATGGAGTCCGCTAAACCCGTCGAGTCTACAAAGCCCGTCGAGCCCATAGAACCCACTAAGCCCACTAACCCTACTAAGCCCACAACCATTACTCCCACCACTTCCGCCGAGCCTGTTAATCAGCCTCAGGCTGCTTCTGCTTCGGCGCCAGTCTTTAAAGTGCAGTTCTTGGCATGTGAACGCCAGTTGCGAGTAGGAAGTGAACAGTTCAAAGGACTCAAGGATGTGGAAAGCTATAAAGATGGAAAAATGTGGAAGTACACGGTCGGAGCTTCTACCGACTACATGGTAATAAGCGAAAAACGTCGCGAGGTAGCCAAGAAATTCCCAGAAGCATTTATTGTCGCTTTTAAAGATGGCGTGCGCATCAATGTTCAAGACGCCATCCGAGAATATCGAAAAACAAATAAGAAATAAAACATAGGAAACCATGAAGTATTTTACAAAGGAAGTTAGAATCGGCTTGATGGCCATCGTGAGCATTATCATCCTGTTTGCTGGCATGCAGTTCCTGAAAGGGTTGAACCTGTTCAATAAAGGCAATAACTATTACGCGAAGTTCGATAACGTTAGCGGACTGTCGGCTTCAAGTCCTATCTATGCCAATGGCTTCAAGGTTGGTGTCGTAAAGAAAATCATCTACGACTATAATAATCCAAAGAATATTTTAGCTTTAGTGGAGCTGAACAAAAAGCTGCAGTTGCCTAAGGGTACTACGGCTGAGATATCAAGCGACCTGCTGGGCAATGTAAAAATGGAATTGAGATTTGGCATGAATCCCCTTGAAATTATGGAAGTGGGTGATACTATTCAAGGAGGAATAGAGCGTGGCTCAATGGGTAAGGCTGCCGATATGCTACCACAGTTGGAGGCGATGATCCCCAAGGTGGACTCTATCTTGATGAGCCTGAATAAACTATTGGCTGATCCTGCATTGGCTAGCATTCTTCATAATGTGGATGGTGTGACTGCTAATCTCACCACTACGACTAGTGAGTTGAATACACTCACAGCTTCACTCAATAAGCAAATGCCTCAGATGCTGAAGAAGGCCGATGGCGTATTGGAAAACACACAAGGTTTTACCCGCCAGTTGAATGAGATGGATCTGGCAGCAACAATGAATAAGGTGAATGCAACGATGGATAATCTGCAGCAGACCACAGATAGAATGAACAGTAAAGACGGTACTTTAGGTCTCCTTCTTAATGATCGCTCGCTCTATAGTAATCTGAATGCGACGATGTATCATGCTGATTCTCTGATGTTGGATTTGCGTTTGCATCCGAAGCGCTATGTTCACTTCTCAATTTTTGGACGTAAAAGCAACTAAATTTTATTTTGTCTAAATAAAAAAATACTTCCAATGCTTACGGAAAGTATCCTAAGTAGTTGAGAAATAGCACATTCGAATTGCACAAGAGGTGTAATTATTACCATAATTGTGAAACATCATAAACCGCCAATTTTTAGATAGTTACGAGATTTGTAAACACAAAATGTGTTTTTAATGGATTTTGTTAATTCAAAAAAAAATGCGAACTTTGCACTCACAACCGAGACATAGGAAAGCAACCTATCTTGTAACATAATAAAAAAATAAAAGTATTAACGCCTAAAATGCAAAGAAGTCATAAGGCGCTTTGGGACAACTGCCTGCGTTTAATCCAGCAGAACGTTTCGGAGCAAATATATAAAACGTGGTTTGAGCCAATCGTTTTCGAGTCGTATGACCCTGAAAAGAAGACGCTATTGGTGCAGGTTCCAAGTCCGTACATCTACGAGTACTTGGAGCAATACTACGTGCGTCTGATGGCTTGGGCGTTAAATAACAGCTTCAAGGAGAATGTTCGTCTGACTTATCGTCTGGTGACAGATAAGGAAAACAAGAAGAATCAGGATTGGGAGAGTGAAGGACCTTCGGAACTTGAGCCGGCACCTGCTACTACTCGTGGCAATAAATCGCCTTCTGTACTCGATGCAGCAGTGCCCCAGGACCTCAATCCAATGCTTGACTTAAAGAAGACCTTCGATAACTATATAGAGGGTAATTCTAACAAGTTGCCTCGTACCGTTGGTCTCTCAATTGCAGAGCATCCAGGTAAGTCAACCTTTAACCCTTTCTTTATCTTTGGTCCCTCTGGTTGTGGTAAGACGCACTTGATTAATGCCATTGGTATTCAGTGCAAGAAGATGTATCCCAAGAAACGTGTGCTATACATCTCTGCACGTCTTTTCCAAGTACAGTTCACAGATTCTGTGCGACAGAATACTACCAATGATTTTATCAACTTCTACCAGAGTCTTGACGTACTCATTGTGGATGACATTCAGGAGTGGGCGAGTGCTAAGGAAACACTGAACACATTCTTCCATATCTTCGACCACTTGTTCCGCATGGGTAAGCAGATAATCTTGGCTAGTGACCGTCCTCCTGTGGATCTAACATGGGTGAAAGACCGTCTGCTGACGCGTTTCTCTTGTGGTCTGATAGCAGAACTTGAGAAGCCTAATGTGCAGCTCTGTGTGGATATTCTAGAGTCGAAATGTCGTCGTGATGGTTTGAAGATACCTACAGAAGTGATTCAGTATGTCGCTCAAACTGCCAATGGTAGTGTTCGTGATCTGGAAGGTGTGCTTAATTCGCTGATGGCTTATAGCATTGTCTATAACTCAAATATTGACTTACATCTAGCAGAGCGCGTCATCAAGCGTGCAGTGAAGATTGATAATCATCCTCTCACAGTTGATGATATCATGGAGACGGTATGTAAGCATTATGGCGTAAGTCAGCAACAGGTATTCAGCAGGAGCCGCAAACGTGACCTTGTACTTGTTCGTCAGATTTCTATGTATCTGGCTCAGAAGTACACCAAGATGCCTGCTTCGCGTATAGGACAGTTGATTGGTGGTCGTGATCATTCCACGGTTCTTTATAGCTGCGCCAGCATTGAGAAGCAGTTGAAGGTAGATAAAGCATTCCAAGAGGAATTGAATAGTATAGAACATTCTTTCAAACTTAAGAAATAAAAAAATGCCGGTTCATTTCGAACCGGCATTTTTTATTCGTTTTTGCTCTTTCCTTTCTATTTAGCGAAGTACTTCTTCCCGTTGCGGATGTATATGCCATGCAGAGGCTTTTCAATGCGTTGTCCTTGCAGGTTGAAGTATAACTGGTTGTCCTTAAGTTCTGTATTGTTCTTCAGTTCCTTGATGCCTGTAGGATCAACGCCTTGGAACGACTCAATGTAGTCGGGTAGGTAATAGCCCAGATGAGGTGGTTGGTTATATGCCACATTCTGCCAGCAAATGCCCATACGATACACATGGTCATGCATCAGCGTAGGAACGCGGTAGTTGGTAGTGTAAGCTGATGTATAGACATTAAGTGTTGCACTATCGGTCTTACTCCAATAGACAACCTCCTCACGCCAGTCGCCAAAGAGGTCTGCTGTCAGACAGGGTGTAGCCTTTGTTCCATTACATGAGGCAGGATTCCCGAATGAAGCTAGAGAACCACGACTGAAGCCTAGGCCCAACGGGTTTGCGGAACCTTTGCTCCATTTATTAATGGTTACATCGTCAAGCATCTCTTCATATTCGTCACCATCCCAGAATATGCGGAAGTTCATGCCGGGATTGCTGGAATAAATAGATGTTCCGTTAATCTTAAAGGCATCAAGTTGGGTGGCGAAGGTGAACTCACAACCACGATAGTCTGGATCGAAGTCCGCTGCGATGCCTCGTCCGGTATCGCGATCACGTGTTTTACGAACTAGGACTTCACCAGTACGGGCATCATGGAGGTCGGCACCGTAACTACCCACGCTCTCTTCATGCACATCGAACACCTCATAACCTGGGCGGTCAGGATCAAGGTCTGCCAAGTGAATAGCATCGCCATGTCCGAAACCTACGGAGTAGAGTAGGCTGCCGTCATGATCAACGGCACCACTTCCCCAAATAATCTCATCACACCCGTCGCCGTCTACATCGCCTACGCTTAGGTTGTGATTTCCGTTGCCAAACATGGTGTAATAGCTGCCAACCCCGCTGGTATTGCTATTGTATGTCTTAGTGGTTTTGTTCCAATTGGCATCATATAACTCTACGGTTTTGTTGTTTACACTGGCATGAAGCCACTTATGTTTTAACTCACTGCCATCAAAGTCAACAGCCCATAGGTAGGCACGTGTGTAGTAGCCTCGAACCATCACGGCGCTGGGGTTCTTGTCTGGGCCGTCCAGATAAGCCACGCAAGCAAGATGGCGGTCGCCGCGATTTCCGTAGGCATCATTCCAGAAACTTTTAGCTGGATGCTTGTCGCTGCGATTGAAGTTTCCTGCACGGTTCGGGTTATACCATGTGGTGTGAATAGCTTTTCCTGTAGCCCCCTCAAAAACTGTCAGATACTCTGGTCCACTTAGAATGTGTCCCGTACCTTTGTCCACCGAGCCATTGTCGCGATAGTCTGCAGTATTGTCAGACGATGAAATCTGCGTGTCGGTAGCAGCCTTATTGACATAATTGCCAAGACCGTCTTTAGAACCCGGAGCTGTCTTGCATATCATTTCAGCTTTTCCATCGCCATCAAAGTCGTAGACCATGAACTGCGTGTAGTGGGCACCTGCACGACAATTAATACCTAAGTTGATTCGCCACAGTTGTGTGCCGTCCAATTTGTAGCAATCGAAGATAACGGGATTAGTATATCCAGAAGATGCATTGTCTTTAGAGTTCTCGGGATCCCATTTCAATATAATCTCATATTCTCCGTCACCATCGACATCTCCTGCAGAACAGTCGTTGGGGAAGTAGGCCTTGCCATCAACTTTCTCAGGTCGATTCAGTTTGATTTGAAGAAATGATTGTGTCCAAGGCATAACTTCTTTGGTGGTATCTACTGGTACGCCATTCTGATAGGTTACTATCTGAAAGGCATCTGTGGCAGTACCTGAAGCGTTCAGAGAAGTGGCAGTGAGAATGTTTTTCTTCAACGATTTGCCATTCTTCAGTAGTTCGAAACTGGTTTGATTGTTGTCTGTTCCCAATAGTCTCCAACTGATAAAAACCTTACCAGAGGTAGTTGGCATTACAACGAGACCACGGTTCAGTTTCTCCATCTGGCTGACGGGTGTGTCACTTGGCTTCTGTGCAATACCTGCTATACATGACAGCAGGCAGTAAATCATAAGTAGTATGTTCTTCTTGTTCATTTGATAATGAATTTCTTTCCGTTTCTAATATATATACCTTTCTTCGTGGGTGTTTCTATGGGCGTTCCGTTCAAATTGAACGTTTTGTAATAGGTATCGTTGTTATTGTGAATTGATTGTATCGCTGTAGCTTCAACAACGCGTAGTTTGCCCTCCTTGTTTAGTAGGTCAGATGTATCCCATGCAAGACCATTCGGAAGGGTAGGGAGGTTGATGACTACAGAAGACGAGGTTACAAGTCTACCAACTTTCCAAAGGGTAACCTCTTCACCAGCCTTTGCACTAACACCAGACCATGTGACATTTATCTCCTCTGTTATAGAAAGCGTTCCCGCAGCTTCAATCATCGTGTTTGTATTATTACCACGAGCTCTGGTGATTTTCAGGTTGAGTTTCTTTACAGAGTATGTGCCAGAACCAGATAATGTGGCGTTATCATTGATGGCACCGATGGTGACATTCTTTCCGTTATTGTAGAATACACCGCTAACAGTAGCTTTTCCAAGACCATAGGAATTATCCCACATAATGGCGGGATCGTATGAACCTGTTTTCATGTTCTGGAAAACAATTGTTCCTTCAAACTGGCTCCAGTCACCTTGCATCTGGCTGCGTGTACTGGTGACATTCACAGTCAGTTTTCCTTTACCTGTCAGTTTTCCTTTATAGTAACAACGTGAATCAAGCGTCCATGCCGCGTTCTTGCCTTCGGGGACATTAACGTTTGCTTTATTTGTTGAATAGCTGTAAATGTTGTCAGGATCCTTGAGTGTACCACCATTTAAAACAATATTAGTGGGATATGTATGCACATCAGCTATTTCTCCTGCTTGGATAGTTCCTTGGTTCAATACCAATTCTCCATATTGTGCGTTTCCTAATAGTTCTAATGTACCATTACCGGTTTTTATCAGTTGCTTATTTGAGCCGCTGATGTTTCCATTATGTGTCAGCACAGCACCGCTGGCAACGTTAATCGTACCATTTGATGTTATGGCAAACGGATGTGAAGCCACCATGGTTTTTGAGGCAGACAAAGTGCCGCTGTTGAAGTTTAATTTGTTCTTGACTCCACCTAGTGCACCATAATCAACGCCGTCATTGTTTGCTAATGAGGAAACTGTCAGTGTTCCGCCATTCAGGTTCACTGCCCCAGTGAATTTATTGATGTTGTTAATGTTTACATTGCCATCGCCTTGTATGGTTAGTGAGGTGTTGTCTATAATGCTTCCTTCACCTCCCAGAGTGAAGCTCTTACTATTGTTGGCGAAGATAATCTGGCTTGGAGCAACAATGCCATTAATCAATATGTTCTCTTGTGAGGCTTCGTCGTTGAATGTGACTTCATCGCCAGTGACAAAGATACTGCTCTCGTTCTCACGCTTGAAGTTGGCTGTTTCTCCGAAATCCCAGACTCCATCTTCTCCACCATCCCAGATAATGCTGGTTGCATCACGTAATTTGATAATCTCTAAATATAGCTTACCTTCTTCATAAGTCAGGGCGATTTTCCTTTTCTCGAAACCCTCTAAGACAATGTTATTGAGACTACCTTCAATGTTTGTGATGTTTCCTATCAGATATTTTCCAGAAGGCAGTTCGTCTGCATTGTCACTATTAAATTGGAACACAGGAGCATCGTATTTAGGACCATATTGCCATTCCTTCTTTTCAATGGTCAACTTCTCAGCATTGATTTGGTCTGTAGCTCCATTAGTATTGATGTTGAAAACCACGCGAGCGCCAAAACCTAATGCTAATGTTGTTGTTGTAATGGTACCAGTGCTATTCTTGCCACCAGGATAGATGGTAGCGTTATAGTCGGCTGTGATACCTGCCTTGAAATTACCACCATCAGAAATCAGACTTGTATGACGGTTTAGCCATACGGGACTTTTCTCCATGGTTCCATCAAATTGTAGTGTGCCGGCCCATACATCGGTATTTCCTGAGTGTTGCTCTGTAACGTTGGGTAGAGCTAAAATACCATCGCCCTGTTTAACGATACGCGTGTTTCCTGTAAAGGCTCCTCCCGTTAGAGTGTGCGTATAATAGCTTCTCGTTATATTGTTGTTATTGTCGTGACCTTGTACCCACGAAGGCGCATTGTCAAAGAAGATGTAGGGTGATGCACCGTCTGCTACGCTGACAGTCATATTGTTGGTCTCTGCCAGCATCACCTGTTGGTCGTTCTGGGCAGAACCGATAGAGCCTCCATTGTGAATCTCTGTGCGGTTGGTGTTGGTCAGAGCGGGTGGGGCAGCGGTGATGCCTTCTAGCTCGCCAAGGAAGTAACTTACATGAGGTGGCTGGTTGTAGCCGCACATCTGCCATACCATGGCGTTGCGATACTGCATGTCGTGCCACAAAGTATAGTTACGCCACTCGGTGGGGATCGTGGTTGAGTAGATACGTATCTTGTTGCCTGCCACGCGTGCGATAACCTCCTCACGCCAGTCGCCAAGGATGTCGCCTTGATAGCAGGGCGTTCCCTTTGTGTCGTTGTTGGTCATGGAGCCTGTCAGTGTCTCCAGTGTACCCTTGTTGTATTTGTAGATTGCAATGGCAGTATTCTTTCCGTTAGAGTAGTTCAGACCCTCGTCGCAGAGATCGCCATCCCAATAGATGCGGAAGTTATCGGGAATACCCCCTTTGGTCATACCACTGACATAGTCGGCCGTAACACAACTGATGGGCTCGTCATAGCTAGAAAAAGCCATAGCGCCAGGATAGTTATTGGAGAAGTTACCAGCTATGCAGCGTCCGTCATCCTTGCTGCTTACAAAACGGTGGTAAACCTTTGATGTCGTGGCATCGCGGTAGTTGTTGCCAGGGTTATCTTCCATGCAGGCAAAAATCTCGTGACCGTGCTTATAAGGGTCGAAGTCACCGTGATGTTGGGCATCTCCATGTCCAAATCCGGTAGTGGAGAGTCCTTTGCCATTGTCATCGATGACCATAGAACCAAAGCAAATCTCGTCGCGTCCGTCCCAGTCAACGTCAGCCACTGCATAGTTGTGATAGCCATTACCATACCAAGGTGAGCTACTATCATTGCAGTTCCAGCGCCAGCGCTCGGTAAGTTCGTGGGTCGTAGGGTCTACATCGAGTGCAATCATCTTGTGCTGGGTGTATATGCCACGAGCCAGGAAGATGCTGGGCTTACGGCCATCTAAATAAGGCGCACCAAAGAAATGCTTCGTTGAACGGTGTCCATAGCCATCGCCCCATGCTTTCTCCAAACTGGTCTCGCCATCCTCCAGTCGCTTCAGGGGATAGTCGATAATCTGGTAAGGAACACCTGTCTCACCATTCAGATAAACCAAATATTCAGCACCGTCGTGCATAAACCAGTTGGTTCCGCCGCCTGTGGCAGCACGGTAGTTCTTGGTTCCATCGCCAACGACGTGGGGAGTGCCGAAGGCATCGTAGATAGTGGTTCCGTCGGCTGCACGCATGATGACTTCAGCCTTGCCGTCACCGTCCCAGTCATAGGCTGCAATGTTCTGCTCGTTGTTCTGGAAGTCGCCCATGTTGGGACCGCAGTTAATGTACCACAGACGCGTACCATCCAGCTTCAGACATTCGAAGAGACTGTATTCCTTGGTATCAATGCCGTCAATCTTCGGACCGTTTTTGGGGTAGGACTGTGAAACTTCGCTATAGTTGTCGAACTTCATGAGTATCTCTACCTGTCCGTCGCCGTCAACATCGGCACAACAGGCATCGTTGGGGACATAGACAGACTTCAGACCGTCATGTGTAGGCGTAATCTCCAAATAGTTGTTAGCCCAGACAATAGCCTCTTTGCTGGCTTTCGTCTCTTCCACACCACGTACCACGGCTTTCACGGTGTACTTGCTGTTTGTGTTTCCTTCTGCATCGCTGTAATTGGAAACTTCCAGATTTGAGGCTATTTTCGTGCCGTCTCTGTACAGGTTGTACTTCACATCGTAGTATTCTTCTCCGTAGATGCGCCACGAACAGAATACACCATTCGCAGTCTTGATGGCAGTCAGTCCGCGATCAAGAGCGTCAGTTTGTCGCTGAGCATGAATGTTAGTTACTATTGCCAACAAAGTAACAGAAAGTAGTAGTAGCTTTTTCTTCATATTGTTTTAGTCGATTTAAATCGTAAATAGTTCTGGTGGCAAAGATAGATGATTTCCCTGAATTTAAATAGAAATAATTGCTTTTTAACTTGTGGAATTTGACAAATAGAAAAATCCCCGCGTCTCAGTGGCGAGACACGGGGATTACTATAGTATGTGATTTATGTGATTACTTAATCACAAACTTCTTACCCTGCTTAACGTAGATACCCTTGTTCAAGCTGTTCATGTTCATGCGAACACCGTTCATGTTGTAAACGGGAGCGTTGTGATCAGAAACAACCTTGTTGTAGTTCATCTCGTCGATGCCTGCGGGGTTGTTGTCGGGAGACAGAACAAGAATACGTGCTACAGCTTCGTCAACACGGTTGAAGGTAATGTTCTCAGAGCCTTTGTAGATGGTAGGCAGACCCAGATTCATGGCCTTGTATTGTCTGATTGCCTCCTCAGCTTCTGTTCCTACGGGGAACTCGGGGTGAACTGAATTACTACCATAGTTGCTAATCTTAGAAGCAACAATGATATCGTCGTCGGTCAGACCGTCAACGGTCAGAATACCAGTGTTAACACGGATGTTACCATAACCAGCACCTGCGGGGTCGTAGTTCTCAGCGTCACCCTGTACACCAGAGATAACCATACCGATACCAATCTTCCAACTGATGTTTGTTGTACCACCATATGCGGTAACAACAGTTCCAGAATTCTTAGGCTGCTCAGACTCGCTTACGAGAGGATTACCTACAGAGTCACAAGAACAAGGAGTGATACCATCATTATAGTACCATGTGAATACAGGAGCAAACAAAGTGTGAGCAACTTCCTCTGTCAGTTTTGACTGATAGAACTTATAACGTTGGATGGGTTCATAACCCTGGGTAGAAGGTCCGTAAACAGGCTTGTTAGTCCAAATTGTGTTTTGATCATCGTCCTTTTCACCAGAATCAAGTTTGTAGTACATGTACATTCGACCAGTCCAGTTATTTTCACCAGACATGGCTTCGGTGTCCAAGTCTTCCTGTTTCTCAAAGCCCTTTGCTGCAAGTTCCTCACCAGTCATGTGCTGGAAGTCGATGTCGTGCTTAATAACAAATGGTTGATTATTAACAACATCTATTGTAGTGGTACCAAATCCAGGAGCCGTGGTATTAACGGTCAGTGTACCTTTGCTTTCAACAGAGACAACTTCACCAGAGAATTTGTCCTCAGCGCTCAGGACAACCTTACCTTCCTCATTCTTAAATGTATATGAGATATAGATTTGGGGCTTGGTTGGAACCTCGCTATTGTCAACAGTGAGGGTATATGACTTAGCATAGCCTGCAGAAGCATTGCTGATAACAGCAACAGCAGCAGGAAGAGAGATAACATTGCACTCAACCTCTACAGAAACCTTATCTGAAGTGGCATTGCCGCTGGTTGTCCAAGCCTCAAGTGTACCGGAAGTAGTGGTGCTGTACTTGTATGCGCCGTCGCAGTCCATGAATTCAATATCCTGTACTTCGCCATCGGTACCCTTTACGTGCAGTGTCTCGCCATCGAGGAATGCAATGGTGTATGTGCGCTCTGTTCCATTTACACCTGTCAGAGCGACAGAAGGAACGTTAGCAAAGTCTTCGGCTGTGATGACCTGCACCTTGAGGTTGTCAAGCTGGATTTTGCTATAGTAACGAGCAGCATAAATGTTCAGACCTGAAATCAGCATGTCTGTTCCTTCTGCAAATTCGCGTACACCTTCAGCTTTAATAACCTGACGGGTGTTCTGGTCTACAACCTTATAGGCAACAGTGCGAGCGTTGACGTCAATGTCCAAAAGAACAGCAAACCATTCACCTGCACTAATGCCAAAAGTCTGCTCTCTGTCATTATTAACAAAGAATAGCTCATGGTTGTCAGCAGATTCTGTGATAGAGAATAACGTATTGTTTTTCTCGTTCAATACGGCATTGTTTGCGGCAGGTTTTGTACCTGTGAATACAGAAAACTCTGTTCCAAACTGGTTGTTCGCCAAAGCGGCATAGCTCCACTCAAATTCTACATGATAGGTACCTTCTGTCAGCTTGTCTGTGTAGATGTCACTACCCCATATTGTGTAGCAGCTACGTCCATTGTTACTGCCAAGGTCAAACTGGAAGAACTGACCATAGTCATCACCTGAGATTGACATGCCGCCAGGAAGGTTGGCTGACTGCCATCCATACGAAGCTGCGTCACCAGACTCATAGTCTTGACTAACTAAGTTAATGACACCTGCATTAGCAGTTGTTACCATGGCTACGAAAGCCGATAACAGTAGATAAAGTTTTTTCATAAGTTAGTTAATTTAATTAATAATAAATGTAATTAGTAAGTTATTTAATATCTCTTGTTATTACCAACCAGGGTTCTGCTTCAATACACCACCAGACTTCTGAATCTCGCTCTGTGGGATGGGGAAGAAGTACATCTTGTCATTCCATGTGTTGCGAGTGGTGTTGTCTACCTGTGGGGTGTATGTACAGTTGTAAGTTGTTGTGCTTGTGCCGTCACCATTGTCGGTAACTGTCTTTGTTCCTGTAATCTTCATGGTCTTGATGGTCGTGAAGTACTGAGGAGCTTTTTTCCATCGACGAACATCGAAGAAACGGTGACCCTCGAATGCCAGTTCCACGAAGCGTTCATTCTCATACTTCTTGGTGAAGTCAGCAAAGCTCAGACCTGGAACAATGTTTGGTTGTCCGGCACGGGTGCGAACAATGTTGATGGCATCAGCAGCCGACATGCTGAACTCAGAGTCGGTGGCATAGCCGTCACCTTTCCAGTTGAGCAATGCTTCTGCGTAGTCAAGATAGAGTTCGCCCAAACGGAAGATAACCCAGTTATGATAGAAGCCATTGGCACCTGTAGCACCGATGATGGTGGATGGGTTGCAATACTTCTTCAGGTAGTAGCCTGTAGGTGTTCCGTTGGTCAGCTGAGGACCATTGGCACCACCTTCATAGGTTTCCAATAGGGTGGGGTTTGAGTTAGGCCACTGTTCGCCATTGACAGCAACAATCCAACTTAAGCGCTTGTCGCGGTTAGCATAAGGATTGGTTGGGTCGTATCCACTACCAGCTTCATCAATGGCTTTACCATTGGTCATCTCGAAAGCATCAACCAAGTTCTGTGTGGGGCAGTTGCCACCACCGCCATTCTCCATGCCAACGGGGAAATTATATTTCTCAAAGTTGTTGTTGGTGTTGGTTGAGTTCTGACGACGAATGAAGATCTGCTCCTTGGTGTCCTTGTAATTGTCCGACTGGAACAGAGATGCATAATCGCTAGCCAATCCCATGCTGCGTTGTTTGCATGCGTCAATAGCCTCTTTACAGCGTAGGGCAGCCTGATGCCATCGCTCTTTGTCATTGTTTGGGTTGAACAAAGGACTTGCATAGTAGAGGGCTGCGCGTGCACGCAGTGCCAATACGGCTAAGTCGTTGGCACGACCTGTTTCCGCAACACCAAGACCTAGTGTGCCATAGTCCTTCATAATCTTATCCTTGATGGCATCGCATTCGGTGTCGATGAACTGGAAAATCTCGTCTGATGAAGTGCGAGACAGACTGTTAGCTTGTGCAGCATCCATGTCGTTTACCTTCAAGGGCACATCGCCATACTGACGTACCAACAGGAAGTAGAAGTAAGCACGAGCCCAACGAGCTTCCCATTGGTAGTTCTCGTACTGTAGCATCTCTTTCTTATATTCAATATCCAACTGGTAGTCGGGGAATGTAAGACCTTGGAACTCATCGAGCAATAGATTGCAGTAGCTGATGCCCTTGTAGCATGAAGACCAGATAGAGCTCTTGGCATTAGTAGGTCCCCAAGCACCATTATAGAAGTCCTCAATCTGATTGCCGGGATGCGAGTAGACCGACTCATCGGTGGCAGAGCTCAGCATGGCACCACTATAGTTGCCGAAATCTGCATCTAGCTGCTGATAGATCGTGGTGGTGAAACCACCCACGCGGCTGAACATCTCCTTGATATAGTCAGCACCATCTACCTTGTACTCGTGGTAGTCCATCTGGTCACCGCAAGATGCCAGTGCCAGTAGTGCAGAAGCACTGATGATATATGATTTGATTTTCATAATAGTCATTGTTTTTAGTGGGTTAGAATGTTACTGACAGTCCAAATACAACGCTGCGGTTCAGAGGTGCAGTTGCTCCGTAAGAGGCGGCGTCAACCTCGTCGATATGATCGAAGGTCAGCAGGTCATTGCCACGCAGGTAAACCTTGGCTGCATTGACAATCTTAGTGCTAGTCAGTAATGACTTGGGCAGATGGTAGTAGAGTTCCACGTTGCGAAGCTTCATGTAAGAGCGGTCGCGCAGCCAGAATGTGCTGTTCTGCGTGTTGTTGGCATTGCTGGCTGAGCTCAAGCGTGGGAACTTGGCGTTAGCCACATTGTTATTTGTTGCATTCCAACGGTTGTCATAGACATACTGTGAGAGAGCATTACCATTGACAATGGTGCTGAAGTATGCTGATGAGTTGATGTTGGCAGAATAGCGACCTACCCCCTGGAACATGGCATCGAAACCGAATCCTTTGTACTCTGCACCCAGATGGAAGTTGTAGAACAACTCAGGGCAGTTGGCGCTATAGCCAATCTTGCAAACATCGTTATTATCAATCACACCATCGTTATTAACATCCTTATATTTGATGTCACCAATAGTCACAGTAGAGAAGGTTTGTGTGGGACTGGCAGCAATCTCGGCTGCACTAGTGAAGATTCCCTCTGCAATCAGACCATAAGAAGAACTCAGAGGATTACCAGTCTGTACAAGGTTAGAGTAGAGGCGAGGCTCTTCAGCCATGTCCTTAATTTCATTGCGGTAGGTCATGAGGTTCGCACCGATGTTGAAAGTGATATCACCAAGCTTCTTGGTGTAGTCGGCTGCAATCTCAATGCCGTGCTGATTCACTTTTCCCTGGTTCAGATAAGGAGCATCGAAACCAATGAGTGAGGTGTAATAACCAGCACCTGATACCCAGATGTCCTTGCGGTTCTGGACAAAGTAGTCTACTTCGAGGTTCAGTCCGTCAAAGAGGGTTGCATCGATACCTACATTGAATTTAGTGGCTTTCTCATGGGTAGGATTAGGTGTTGCCATTTGTCCGATAGTTACAGGACCATACATGGCTGAGTCGTAACCACTACCGAAGGCATAGCCGCCACCAGCCTGTGAATATGACTGGGTGTAATAGGTCCAAACATTATCTCCGGGCAGATAGTCGGCATTAATCAGACCGAGACTGGCACGCAGTTTCAGGAAGTTAACAAACTTCACGTCTTTCAGGAAGTCCTCCTGGCTCAGTACCCAAGCTGCAGATACAGTGGGAGAGAACGCCCACTTGGTGTCAGGAGCCAGACGGCTGCTGCCTGAATAAACTAATGCAAGGTCTGCCAGATAGCGATTCTTGTGTGCATAGTGAGCCCACAAAGAGTAGTTCATACGAGTAATGGCAGTATTTACGCCAGTGGTATTCTGATAGTCATAGTCGTATTTCAGCTGACCATATACATAGTCGTTGTCTGTCACCTGCTTGTCATAGTTTAAACTTGCTTGGAAGGTCATGCGACGCTGATAGTTGTCGGTGTTAGCAGCCTTGCTCATGGTGCCATCCTTACCACCAGTGAAGTAGGTGCCCAGTGTGGGAACACCACCAACCCATCCTGAAACGGGGTAGCTGCCATAGATATATTCGCGGCTATGGTTCTCAAACAAAGTAGAGTACATGTCGTAACCCATGCGAGCGGTGAAACTCAAGCCTTCAAGCCAGTATTTCAGATCTTGTTGCAGGGTCATGTCTGCAAACAAGGCACGCTCATGGATTTTATAGTAGGCTGCTGCAGTAGACTGAGCCACAGGGTTCAATGTTCCTGCGTAAGTAGCATTGCCCCCCCAATCACCCTTCTCGCTCTTAACGGGGAAGGCATTGGCAGGAAGCGTGTACATGGTATTCCATAGGTCGGTCTGATCGCCTGGACGTGACATCTCACTCAGTACACCCAACAAGTTTACCTTCAAGTCGGTGGTGGGAGTCAGGTCGATATCCAGATTGGTACGCATGTTTCCACGTACGTATTTATCCTGTGTAGAGTAACCCTCGTTGGCATCGAAGTTCTTGATGAAACCCTTGTCAGAGAGCAGGTTCACCATGGTAAAGTAGCGGAAACGTTCACCGCCACCTCTGAATTCAATGGCATATTTGTTCGTAACACCATGATGGCGGAATGTCTCGTCGACCCAATTAACGTTCGGAGCCTGGAAAGGATAAGTACCATTCTGGTATGCATTCAACTCGTCATTGCTGTAACGTGGAGCTGCTCCTTCGTTAGCCAAAGCCTCGTTCATGGCATTAGCATAGGTATATGCATTGACGAACTTAGGACGATTAATCTGATAGTTAATCAGGTGGTCGTAGTTCACACGAATACTACTGCTATTATATTGACCGCGCTTAGTGGTAATCTGAATGGCACCATTGGCACCCTTGTAACCATAAAGCGCTACGGCTGCAGCATCTTTCAAGATAGCTACGTGATCAACTTCTTCAGGACTTACCAACGTGATATCGCGTTCAATACCATCCACCAATACCAACGGTGCACTGGTGCTGAGGCTTTGCAGGCCGCGTACATAGAATGTGGGGTTGGCAGCGTAGTAGATACCAGCACCATCGAGTGATATCAGACCGTTGCCTTGTCCTAGGATAGAGTTGCCGATGTTCTTTGTAGAACGTTTGTCCACAGTCTCATTTGTGATGACAGATACAGAAGCCGTAGACTGGGCGCGGGTGAAATTCTTGCTTGCACCCACCTCGATGACTTGATCGATGAAGTCATTGCCCGTCAGCGCAGTAGAATCTGTCTGTGCTGCTGCTGGCAGGGCGACGCCTGCAAGCAGTGTGAGCACGAATATATTTCTTTTCTTCATAATAATTCTCAATTGTCAATTATCAATCAATTATCCATTTACCAGCCAGGGTTCTGAATCAGTCCATAGCCCTTATTAACCTCAGTAACAGGCAGCGGGAAGAGCAGCCATTTCTTGATCTCGGTAGAGTTAGGATCTTTACCCCACTGTTGACGTTCGCGGTTGAACAGTTGGAAAGTCTCGTATTCAAAACGGTAAGGCTCAGCAATACCATTGTCTTTGTGAGTACCCATCCAAGGCTCATAGTTACGAACCCATTGACCCTTACTGTTCTGCATCAGTCGGTAGGTTACTAATCCATGGAGAGGTTTCACGATCCAGTCTGTACGCTTGTAGCGAATCATATCATAATAGTGGTTGTTGCTCATACCCAACTCGCAAGCACGCTCACGAAGGATTTCGTTGATGAGGTTGTCCTTGTCGGTAGTCAGATTCAATGCAGCATTCTTGGCGGCCAGACCTGCTAAACCTACGCGAGAACGAACGATATCTACTTGGGCAATGGCACCGGTCAGGTCGCCAGTCTGAGCCAAAGCTTCGGCATACATCAAATACATCTCGTCCAGACTCAAGTAAACCCAATGCATATACTTGCGGTGGAACTCCTCGCCCAAATAGTATTTGATAACACCCATACCTGTAGAGTATTTCGAGGTGAGTTTCTCTTGAAGAAGGTATTCAGTCTCGCCTGTTTCTGCATTCTTCTGAGGACCCATGACGTCCCAGTTTTCGTGATAACCACCCACCCAGAGTTCGTATGCATTGCCTGAGGGTGTTCCTTTGTTCCAGTCAAACTGTTCTGTCGTGCCATTAACCAAAATGTTCTCGTAGAGACGTGGATCGCGTGAAGGTATCTTTGATACGGCACCGCCGCGACCTACCTTGTTCTGGTAGAACAGACGACCATTGGTACCATTGATGCGACCTGCAGTCTCATCCTTTTCCCAGTTGAATGGTGTACCATCGCTCCATGGGAACATTTCCATATATTCCAATGTGGGCAGGTATGAATGGCGGCCAATGCCAACCCAGTTCCACCATGCGTATGTTCCCTGTGTACCATAAACAGTAGCTACGCGAGTAGAGTGGAGTACTTCCTTACTGCCTTGGCGGATGTAACCGTAGCGGTATGCCTGGCGATAGCCATTAGCATCATTTTTGCAGTTTACCTCTGGGTCCGTAGGTTCCATCAACTTGTAGAATCCGTCAGTGCTCAGGCGGTTGAAGAAGTCCTTGCAAGCCTGAAGAGCTTTCTGCCAACGTTGTGCATCATAGTTACCGTGCCATACCAAGTGCTGCTTTTCTGCTTCAGTAGTACCATCATAGTAGCCTTGATCTGCATTGTAAAGAGGCGATGCGGAGAATAACAAAATCTTGGCTTTAAGAGCCATAGCGCCTGCAGCAGTCCAACGACCAGTGTTAGTGTCGTCAGTGTCAGAGGTGTTGCCATTGTATGCCCAACGCAGGTCGGGGATGGCTTCGTCAAGCAGCTTCACCATGAAGTTAACAGTCTCCTCTGCTGTCGCACGTGGACAAGAGAAACTGCTCTCGGAACCAGTGAAGGCGTGGTCGATGATAGGCAGACCACCATATACACTGAACAGGTCAAAGTAGCGTGCTGCTATCAGACACTTGGCCTGAGCAATCATGTTGTTCTTGTCCGCAGTAGCAATGCCATCAACCTTTCCTATGTTTTCAATGAAGATCCATCCCTGACGTACAGCTTCCCATACATAGTCATTGCTATAGCTGATGAGCGGCTGCTCATTGGAGTTAAGCGTACCAGAGTAGAAACTATTATATACGGTATTACTATTCCAGTGCAATTGATAAGCGTCAGTCAACGCATCAAGTTTACCAACGTAGGGACTAGAACTATGGTTCACGCTCTGGCTATATGGTAGTCCGTAATATTGCAGCGCATAGATACCAGTTAGGAATTGCTTGGCATATTCTGCATTGCTGAACACCGTGTCGATGGTCACCGTACCACCGGGTGTCTTCTCGATGAAGGCGTCACCGAACTTAATATCATCGGTGCAGGCGGAGATGAGCAGAACTCCTCCCATGGCCATTGTCATGACGCCGCTTGTGATATGCTGATATATTTTCATATTGAGATATCCTTATTAAATTATATAGACTCGCTGATGTTAGAATCCCAGTTTAAGACTGGCCGTATAGGTACGCTGCAAGGGATAAGATGGATTTCCGCTGGCAGTTGCTTCTGGATCACCCCAGATATATGGGGTGAAGGTCAGCAGGTTGTAACCACTTACAGCAAGCTGCATCTGGTTCAGTCCCAATACCTTCATGAATGGGAAGTTGAAGTCGTAAGCTAACTGAATGGTCTTCAGACGCAGATACTTTGCATCCTTTTCATAGAGGGTAGAATTTGCATAGTTCTGATTGGCATTCTTCCATGTTGCGCGTGGATACTCAGCACTCTGGCTGGGATTCTCGGCAGTCCAAGAATGGTCTACGTGATATTTCAGCAAGCCACCACCTTGTGTACTCTGACCAGATGAGGCTGTGAATGGCGTGCGGAAGGCACCGTCAATGACACGGGTTACATTCCATGCTGCAGTCAGCTGGGCATTGAAGGTGAAGTTCTTCCATGAACATCCCATTTGCAAACCTGTAATGTATTCAGGATCGTTAGTGTGTCCCTGACCTACGGCATAGTCGTTACCGTCAATCTTTCCGTTCTTGTCCAAGTCAACATATACGGCATCACCAGGCTGGAGATTTGCTACCAGCTGTGTGGGGAATGGTGAACCGAACTCTGCCAGATAGTCGGCTTCAGCACCAGTATAGTAGTACTTCCAGAACTTCAGCAGTGAACGAGAGCCAATACGATGTCCCTTGGTGTACATATACTCATTGGTCTGAGGAGCCTGTCCGTCAATCTTGATTTCGTTCTGGTTGTAAGACAAGTTCAGCTTTGCCCAGTAGCGGAACTCCTTACCAATCTTGTCTTGCCAGTTGAGTGATACTTCCCAACCCCAGCTGTCAACTTCACCGAAGTTCGTATAAGGAATAGAGAAACCACGCAAAGAGGGTGAGTTGTTGTTCTGCCACAGAATATCTTTACGATGCTCCTTGTAGAAGTCAAAGTTGGTACGTAGACGATCGCTGAGAAAATACATATCGAAACCGTAGTCCTGTTTGAAAGCCTTCTCCCAAGTTACGTCGGCAGAGTTCTTTGCTGATTCAACAGCACCCATGGCGGTGGTGGGGTTCTCCACACCAAAGTTGTAACCAAAGGCACCTGAGTCTTTTCCAGTACGCTCAAGCAGCGCATTCTGGTTTACATTATAGGGGTCTGGGATATACATGAAACGCTTGGCGCTCACCTTGTCGTTACCTACAAGACCCCATGATGCACGCAGCTTTAAGAAGGAAACGATATTCTTCAATGGCTTGAAGAAAGACTCGTCGCTTACTACCCAACCGATAGATCCTGCAGGGAATGTACCAAAGCGCTTGCCAGGTGCAAAGTTCTCGGAACCATTATAGCCAATGTTGAACTCAGCCATGTAACGGTTGTTCCAGTCGTATGTTATACGTCCTACCAAACCTACATAGGTTCGTGGGATATCGGTATAGGCATTGTCGGCGTCATTCACATAGTAGTTCTTACTTTGGTTATAAAGAGCAAGAGCGGTAATGGTGTGCATGCCGAACGAACGGTTGTAGTTGAACGAACCCTCTACATACCAGTCACGTCCTTTGCCGTAACCATATGCATATGTGGGATCAACATCGGATCCGTTCTTGCGGAATAACATTGGCTGTGTCATGATGTTGCCATCACCATCGTAGATAATTGCATTGGTGTCGTCGCGCTGTGCCAAAACAACAGGCGTGTATTTAGCTACGCTCGCAGTCAGTGTTTTGGTAACAGAGTAGTCGCTATTATAAGAGCCTTTAGCCTTGAATGACAAACCTTTAGTAATGAAATCCAACTTCTGCTCCAGGATAAGGTCCATAGACAACTTGTTGTTGTTGGTCTGGATACCACCAGGCTGGTAAGAATAGTATGTCATTGGAGCATCACCAACGAATGGCAGCATTACACCATCCTCATTGTCGGCAGTAGAGTTGGAGTTTTCTATATAGAGTCCATCAACAATACCAGGACTTGAGAAAGGTGTGGCATTATAGATTGCCTTAATCATGGCAGCTGCACCACCACCAGTTCTAGGACGAGCTGCGTCATCCACCTTACCAGCAATGTTAAAGCTTAACTTTGTAGTCTTGGTGACGTCCATGTCAAGGTTTGCACGATAGTTGAAACGCTGGTATTCATAACCATAGTCCCATGATTTTCCAAATTCCTTGAACATGCCGTCCTGCGTAAACATACCGGCAGAAATGAAGTACTTCACCTTCTTGTTTCCACCTGATATATTAATATTGTGTTGCTGTTGGAGTGTGACATCCTTCATGATGTACTCATCCCAACGCATATTTGGGAAACGAATAGGATCGCTTCCGTCTTTGAATTTTTGAATAACAGCATCGGTGAAAACGCCTTTGGCAGCACCATCACTAATGGTTGCCTGATTGTGGTAGAGGGCGTACTCGTAAGAGTTTGCCTGCTCAATCAGATTGGTAGGAGTCATGGCAGAGAAGGATACGTTGGTCGTTACCCTTGCCTTGCCTTCTTGACCACGTTTGGTGGTAATCAAAACAACACCATTCGCACCACGCACACCAAATACGGCAGTAGCAGAGGCATCTTTCAATACGGTGATGCTTTCAATTTCGTTGGGGTCGATATCCCACATCTCGCGCTCTACACCATCTACCTGAATCAGTGGCTTTGAATCTACCCATGTACCTTGACCACGGACGAAAATATTAGTGGCGTTTTGTCCTGGCTCACCTGAGGTCTGGATGGTGGTCACACCAGAAAGCTGACCGGCCAGCACATTGCTGACGTCACCAATTGGTGTACGAACCAAATCTTCGGCCTTTACTGAAGAAAGGGCACCTGTCACGGTTACCTTCTTCTGTACACCGTAGGCTACCACTTCAACACCTTTCAGCATGGTTGACTCTTCTTCGATGACAACCTTCATGCCGTTGGATGCTTTAACGGTGGTCTCCTTAAAACCTACATAAGAAATTTTTAACTGAGTGCCAGGGGCTACGTTCAATACGAAATTACCGTCGAAATCGGTCACGGTACCTTGAACGCTCTTGCCACCTACAATGACAACACTGGCGCCAATGATTGGCTCGCCTTGACTATCCACAACAGTACCTCTGATCTGGCTCTTCTGTTGCTGAACGGCTGCCTGAGCAGTCTGCCATCCTAAGAATGGAGGGGTCAACAGCATCATAGCACACATCATAGCACAAGGCATGATAGTCTTCTTGATTGCAGTAAGTTTGATCATATAGTTAATATTGTTAGTAATATCTGCTTAGAGATTAGTTTCGCTGCAAATTTATACATTATTTTAATACCATAAAAACGAAAAAGCCGCATTTTTTTAATTTTAGCTAATTTTTGTGGTTAAATATCAAATTTCAAAGTTTTTTGTTAATTTTGCAGGCGTAATATAATTCCTAAACCAACTAAAACGATGAGAAGAATACTTTTATTAGTCCTTTTTACTTTAGTTACGGTCATGATAACCTATGCGCAAGAGCCATTGGCAGGTAAACGTATTGGCGTACTTGGCGATAGTTATGTGCGTAACCACCGCGAACCTGTGGAGAATACCTGGCACTATAAGTTTGCACAGCGTCATGGCATGCAGTATTATAACTATGGACGTAATGGTAATTGTGTTTCTGTTGACTTGCAGCGATGGGGACGTGCTATGGTGAATCGCTATCAGGAGATGAACGACTCGCTTGATTATATCGTTGTCATAGCAGGACATAACGATGCTGCTCGCTTGGACAGCATCGGTATCGATTTGTTTCGTGAAAAACTGACCCTTCTTTGTGATGGACTCATTGAGCGTTATCCGCAGGCACAGATATTTTTCTTCACACCTTGGATGCGATCCGAACAAGCACCAGAGAAAGCTCATTTCGAACAAGTGGTGGATGCTATTCTGGAGGTGTGCGCTTCGCGTTCCATCCCGGTCTTCGATGCTTACCACCATAGTAATATATACGCGCGAAGCGATCGCTTCCGTGATATTTTTTTCCAGAATGGTCGTCGCGATACTGCTCATCTTAATGCGCGTGGCCATGACCGTTTCCTGCCTGTTGCTGAGCATTTCTTATTGCAATACATACAATAACATTAAGTTTTTACCATGATGAAAGTAGGAATTCCAAAGGAGATTAAGAACAACGAGAATCGTGTGGGCATGACCCCTTCGGGCGTTGCCGAGTTGGTAAGACGCGGACATCAGGTCTACGTGCAGCATACTGCAGGGGAGGGCAGTGGGTTCAGCGATGAGGCCTATCAGAAGGTGGGCGCCCAGATAGTGCCAACTATTGAGGAGGTCTATCAGGTGGCCGACATGATTGTCAAGGTGAAGGAACCTATCGAACCGGAATATCCGTTGGTGCGCGAAGGACAGGTGGTATTCACCTACTTCCATTTCGCCTGCGAGGAGGAACTGACGCATGCCATGTTGAAGAGTCGTGGCGTGTGCATTGCCTACGAGACCGTGGAACTTGACAACCGCGCATTGCCATTGCTCATCCCCATGAGTGAGGTGGCAGGACGCATGGCCGTACAAAACGGTGCTTACTATCTGCAGAAGACCAAGGGCGGCAAAGGAAAGCTGATGGCCGGCGTTCCTGGTGTTAAACCCGCCAACGTGTTGGTGCTGGGCGGTGGTACTGTGGGCGAGGCTGCAGCACGTATCGCTGCTGGCATGGGTGCTAATGTGACCATTACTGATGTGTCTTTGCCCCGCTTGAAGCAGTTGGCTGCCGAAATGCCAGCTAATGTGCATACGCTATATAGTTCAGAACATAACATCCGTCAGGAGTTGCCCACCGTCGATGTGGTCATCGGCTCGGTGTTGATTCCTGGTGATGCGGCTCCCAAACTCATTACTCGCGACATGCTCTCGCTGATGGAACCTGGAACGGTGCTCGTCGATGTGGCCATCGATCAGGGTGGTTGCTTCGAGACCTCGCATCCTACTACCCATAGCGACCCTGTCTATACCGTCGATGGAATCGTTCATTATGCTGTGGCCAATATCCCTGGGGCTGTACCTAATACCTCGACCATTGCCTTGACCAATGCCACCTTGCGCTATGTACTGGCCTTGGCCGACAAGGGTTGGCAGCAGGCCTGCCGAGAAGATCGTTCTTTAGCGCGTGGTGTGAACATGATTGAGGGCTGCTGTACCTATGAGGCTGTGGCGAAGGTATGGAACCTGCCCTACACGCCTCTGAAACTATAATCAGAGATGGCTACGGGAAAAGTGATGCTTTTGTCTTGTAAAAGTTAAACTATTCACATGCCAAAGTTAAGCTTTTGTCCTGCCAAAGTAAAGCTTTGATGATGACATATCAATTATATTGCCGGGCAATTTAAGTTATTTTGCTCGGCAATTTAATTTGTTTTGCTTTGTAATTTAATCTATATGACAAGTCCATAGTTTAACTTTGCCAATGCGAAATGCTTACTTTGCCAGCGCTAATAATGTCGTATGGTGAAGCTATGGTGCTCTTTTCTTTCGAAAGCTTTGGCAGTTCGGATTATTTGTTCTACCTTTGTGGACTGTAAACTAACAACCAAAAACATTAATGAAGCGACTATTACTTTTCGTATGTGCCCTCGTGGCCATGACTGTGCAGGCGCAGACTGCACGTAAATTCACAGTGAACATTACCCCCGATGGGGCTTCAAACATGGTGGCTTACTTGCCCGACATGCCTACAGGACGTGCAGTGGTGTGCTGTCCTGGCGGTGGCTACGTGCATCTGGCCATTGACAATGAGGGCCATAACTGGGCGGAGTATTTCAACAAGCAGGGCATTGCCTACTTCGTGCTGACCTACCGTATGCCGAAGGGCGACCGCAATATCCCTCTGGGCGATGCGCGGAACGCCATCCGCATGGTGCGCGACTCTGCCGACTTCTGGCATGTGAACCCTTATGACGTGGGTATCATGGGCTTCTCGGCAGGCGGCCATCTGGCTTCTTCGGTATCAACGCATAGTGAGTTTGACTGTCGTCCTAACTTCAGCATCCTGTTCTATCCCGTTATCTCGATGAATCCACGTGAGGGCCATCGTGGCAGTAGTGAGGGCTTCCTTGGAAAAGAGGGGCTGGAGAATGAGGAACTGGTGAAGCAATGGTCCAACCAGAATGCCGTGCGTCGTCACCTGACTCCTCCTGCCGTGATATTCACAGCCAGCGACGACCAGGTAGTACCTGTGATTCCCAACTGCCTGCGCTACTATGAGTCTATGCGACGTTGTGGTAACGACTGTGCATTATACATCTATCCCACAGGTGGACATGGCTTTGGTTTCCGTGATACATGGACTTATCACAATCAAATGCTCAACGACCTGACAACATGGCTCAATACTCATAAGGCGCCCCGCAAGGATGCCATCCGCGTGGCTTGTATCGGTAACAGTATCACCGATGGTTCCGGTATTGACATGGCTGAGCTTCAGGGCTACCCCGCTCAGTTGCAGAAGATACTGGGCAAGGGCTATCACGTGAAGAACTATGGCGTGGGTGCTCGCACGATGCTAAACAATGGTGACCATCCCTATATGATAGAACAGGCATGGCGCGATGCACAGGCTTTCCAGCCCAATATTGTGATTATCAAATTGGGTACCAACGATTCGAAGGACTTTATATGGAGCAAGCACTCAAAGGAGTTTGCCAAGGACATGCAGACCATGGTCAACACGTTGCGTAAGTTACCTTCAAATCCGCAGATATACCTCTGCACTCCCATCAAGGCTTTCCGTGATGTGTGGGGCATCTCTGACTCTGTCATCGTGAACGGTGTCATTCCTGCCATCCAGCAGGTGGCTAAGAAGAATAAACTGCCCATCATCGACCTCCACTCTGTGCTCACCGATGAGGCTAGCATGACTCGCGACATGATTCATCCGAATGTGAAGGGGGCTGGACAGATGGCTGAGGCTATAGCCAATGCCATCCGTCAAAAGAAAAATTAAGTTTTTTTCTTGGCTATTCGATAGTTTCTTCGTACCTTTGCACGCAGAAAATTTTACTCGGGGTGCTTCGCGCGTTCCTTCTATATATAAATAAGGAGAAATGACAAGAGGCTGAGATTATACCCATTGACCTGATGCAGGTAATGCTGCCGTAGGGAATGAGAACATATCATAACTGTATACCTCGGGTAAGGACCGTATGGTCTTTGCCCGAGTTTTTTTGTTTAAGACAATGACGATAAAACTAAACGGAAAAGAGCAGCCGACGGAGGCTGCAACATTGCAGGAACTGGCAGAAGAACTCGGTTTGCCGGAAAAGGGTGTCGCTATGGCGGTGGCTATGAAGATGGTTCAGCGACAGGCGTGGGCATCGACACCTCTGGAAGAGGGTAGCGAAGTGATTATCATCAAAGCGACTTGTGGAGGATGATACAGTTTATAAGCCATTACAACGAGCGATATTCTTACCTGGACACGATCGCTCTTGCACTTGAAGGCGGATGTAAATGGGTACAGTTACGTATGAAGCACACACCTGTGAGCGAGATTCGCCCTGTGGCGATAGAGGCGCAACGCATGTGCAAGGAGGCCGGTGCCACATTTATCATCGACGACGAGGTGGAGTTGGTCCGGGAACTGAGAGCCGACGGTGTACATCTGGGGCTGAATGACATGCCGATAACAGAGGCTCGTCGCATACTGGGTCCTGACTTTATCATTGGTGGAACGGCCAATACGTTTGAGCATGTGAAAGCACACGCCGAGGCTGGTGCCGATTATATAGGCTGTGGTCCCTTCCGCTTCACCACCACCAAGGAACGTTTGTCTCCTGTATTGGGCCTGGAGGGCTATCGCACTATTGTCAAGCGCATGAAGGAAGCGCATATCACACTTCCTATCGTTGCCATTGGTGGCATTACGGCTGCTGATGTTCCTAGTATTATGGATACCGGCGTAACGGGAATTGCCATTAGCGGAACGGTGATAAATGCCCCCAGTCCTATTGAAGAAATGAAACGATTACTAAATATTATCAACCATGAGTAAATTAGTTATTGCGGGTCGGGAGTTTGACTCGCGTCTGTTCCTGGGAACGGGAAAATTCAACAACAACACCTTGATGGCAGAGGCTATCAAGGCCAGCGAGACGGAAATGGTGACCGTGGCCATGAAACGTGTGGAGTTGCAGGATAAAGACGATGACCTGTTGACACACATCACGCAGAACAAGAAGATTCAGTTGCTGCCCAACACATCTGGCGTTCGCAATGCCGAGGAGGCTGTGTTTGCTGCGGAGATGTCGCGTGAGGCTTTTGGCACTAACTGGCTGAAACTGGAGATTCATCCTGATCCTCGCTATTTGTTGCCCGACTCGGTAGAAACGTTGAAAGCAACGGAGATGCTTGTGAAACGTGGTTTCGTGGTGTTGCCCTATTGTCAGGCTGACCCCACGTTGTGTAAGCACTTGGAAGAAGCCGGTGCTGCCACGGTGATGCCCCTTGCTGCTCCCATAGGCACCAACAAGGGATTACGCATGAAGGACTTCCTGCAAATTATCATTGAACAGGCTACCGTGCCCGTTGTGGTGGATGCAGGCATCGGTGCACCTAGTCATGCTGCAGAGGCAATGGAGATGGGAGCCGACTGCGTATTGGTGAATACGGCTATTGCCGTGGCTGGCGACCCTGTCCAAATGGCTGTGGCTTTCAAGGAAGCCGTAATAGCCGGACGACGTGCTTATGAAGCTGGCCTTGGTGCTATTGCCGATTGTGCCGAGGCATCGAGCCCATTAACCGCTTTCCTGAATGATTAGAATTGAAGAATTGAAGAATTGAAGAATTGAAGAATTGAAAAGTATGATCAACGACCATAAAGCTTACGCGCAACGAGAAAAGGTGTATATGCAGGGAACGCTGTTCCCCGATGTGCGTGTGGGTATGACGAAAGTGAACCTGACACCCACCGTGACGCGCGATAAAAAAGGAAAATCGCATGTGCAGATGAATGCACCCGTATATATCTACGACACTAGTGGTCCTTATAGCGATCCCGATTATAAGGTTGATTTGAAAAAGGGATTACCCAAGATGCGTCAACCGTGGATTGAGAAGCGAAACAAAAAGGAAATTGGTATTACTCAAATGGCTTATGCCAAGGCTGGCATCATCACTCCCGAGATGGAGTATGTGGCCATTCGCGAGAACATGAACTGCAAGACGTTGGGCATTAAGACCTATATAACTCCAGAGTTCGTTCGTGATGAGGTGGCCAGTGGACGTGCTGTCATCCCTGCTAATATCAATCACCCCGAGAGTGAGCCGATGATTATCGGACGTAACTTTGCTGTGAAGATCAATACAAACATTGGCAACTCTGCCACGACGTCCTCTATTGATGAAGAGGTGGACAAGGCTGTTTGGTCGTGTAAATGGGGTGGTGATACGCTGATGGATCTTTCTACGGGTAATAATATCCACGAGACACGTGAGTGGATCCTGCGCAATTGTCCTGTTCCTGTGGGCACGGTCCCCATTTACCAGGCTTTGGAAAAGGTGAATGGTAAGGTGGAAGACCTCACCTGGGAGGTCTATCGTGATACGCTCATCGAACAGTGTGAGCAGGGTGTGGATTATTTTACTATCCATGCTGGCATCCGACGTAAGAATGTTCATCTAGCTGACTCGCGCCTTTGTGGCATCGTGAGTCGTGGTGGAAGCATCATGTCGAAATGGTGCCTCCTGCATAAAAAGGAGTCGTTCCTTTATGAACATTTTGATGATATCTGCGATATTGTGGCAAAGTATGATGTGGCACTCTCTTTAGGCGATGGTCTGAGACCTGGCTGTACAGCCGATGCCAACGATGCGGCTCAGTTTGCTGAACTTGACACGATGGGTGAATTGGTGACACGTGCATGGGATAAGAATGTGCAGGCTTTCATTGAAGGCCCTGGTCATGTGCCCATGCATAAGATTCATGAGAATATGGAACGTCAACTGGTGAATTGTCATGAGGCTCCGTTCTATACTTTAGGACCTATCGTTACTGATATTGCTCCGGGCTACGACCACATCACAAGTGCCATCGGTGGTGCACAGATAGCATGGCTGGGAACAGCGATGCTGTGTTACGTGACTCCAAAGGAACATTTGGCATTACCTAACAAGAACGATGTGCGTGATGGTATCATTGCCTTTAAGATTGCAGCTCATGCGGCAGATTTGGCTAAGGGACATCCTGGTGCTACTATTCGTGATAATGCTTTGTCAAAGGCACGCTTTGAATTCCGCTGGCGCGACCAGTTTCATCTCTCGCTCGACCCCGAACGAGCCTTGCAATATTTTGAGGAGGCAGGCCATACGGATGGGGAATACTGTACGATGTGTGGTCCAAACTTTTGCGCAGCCAAACTAACTCATGATCTCAGAAAATTGTAAGAGATGATAGAACTTACTCATGAACAATGTAGACGTTACAACCGTCATCTGATACTGGAAGGCTTTGGACTTGACGCACAGGAACGTTTGCTGCAATCGAAAGTGTTACTAGTGGGCGCGGGAGGCCTCGGCTCTCCCGTGGCACTCTATCTGGCTGCGGCTGGTGTTGGCACTATCGGAGTGGTGGATGGCGATACGGTCAGTATTACCAACCTGCAGCGACAGGTCTTGCACAGTACAAAGGATATAGGGCGTGCGAAGGTGGAAGTGGCTAAAGAACGTATCCTCGCGATAAATCCCGATGTGAAGGTGGAAACCTATGAGTACTACCTGAGTGAGGATAATGCAAAAGATCTAATACAGCCTTATGATTTTATCATTGACGGTACGGATAACTTCGCTGCTAAATATCTGGTGAATGATGCTTGCGTCATGTTGGACAAGGCCTTTACTATGGGCGGGATCAGTCGCTATAGCGGACAACTGATGACACATGTACCGGGAACGGCTTGTTATCGTTGCCTCTTTCCGGAGCCTCCAGCCAAGGAGAATGTTGTTACATGTGCAATGGTTGGAGTGCTGGGTTCAATAGCGGGCATGTTGGGTACAGTGCAAGCCACAGAGTGTATAAAGTATCTTGCTGGCGTAGGACAGTTGTTGACCAATGTGCTGCTCACTTTCGATGCTCTTGCCATGCAATGGCAGCGCTTGGACTTCGTTCAACGTACAGATTGTGAGCTCTGCGGCACGTATCCTTCTATTCATGGACTGAAGGAATATGCGTTCAATCCCTGTAAATCAAAATAGAATATGTTTTCTGAAGAATTAAAGAATATTAGTTGGGAGGAGACCACAGCGCGTATAGCGCAGATGACCGAAACAGACGTGAGACGGGCTTTGGCCAAAAGTCATTGCAATGTGGAAGATTTCATGGCGCTCGTCTCGCCAGCGGCAGTGCCTTATCTGGAACAGATGGCTCGTCTCTCACGTAAATATACGGAGGAAAGATTTGGACGTACCATGTCGATGTTTATCCCTCTTTACATAACAAACTCTTGTTCCAATTCGTGTGTGTATTGCGGCTTTCATCGTAGCAACCCTATGGCTCGCACCATTCTGACGCCAGAGCAGATAGAGAATGAGTATCGTGCTATTAAGAAGCTGGCTCCATTTGAGAATATCCTGCTGGTCACGGGCGAGAACCCTGCTAAAGCTGGAGTACCTTATTTGGCTAAAGCTATTGATATAGCCAAGAAATACTTCTCGAACATTAAGATTGAGGTGATGCCACTCAAGGCAGAGGAATATGAAGAGCTGACGCATCATGGTCTGAATGGCGTGATTTGCTTTCAGGAGACCTATCACCGCGAGAACTACAAACTGTATCATCCAGCTGGTATGAAGAGCAACTTTGAATGGCGTGTGAATGGCTTTGACCGCATGGGACAGGCTGGTGTGCACTCCATTGGTATGGGAGCCTTGCTAGGTCTGGAACGCGAGTGGCGAACAGACGTGGTGATGATGGCGCATCACTTGCGCTATTTGCAGAAACATTATTGGCGCACCAAATACTCTGTGAACTTCCCACGTATGCGGCCTGCTCAGAACGAGGGGTTTCAGCCTAATTGTTTCGTTACTGATCGTGAGCTGGCGCAGGTGACGTTTGCTATGCGTATCTTCGACCACGATGTGGATATCTCTTATTCTACGCGTGAGCCGGCTTTTATCCGTGATAACATGTGCACGCTGGGTGTTACTACCATGTCGGCACAGTCGAAGGTAAATCCAGGTGGATATTATACTTATCCACAGGCCTTGGAACAGTTTACTGTGAGTGATGATCGTACTGCGAAGGAGATTAATGAACGACTGAAAAGCTTGGGCCGTGAGCCCGTGTGGAAGGATTGGGATGCAGTGTTTGATTATAACAAGACCCACGTTTGTGCCTAACGAGGCACAACGGATTGTGGACTATCTGAAGAGTGGCAAAGCGCAACTGGTGCATATTCGTAAACCGCAGGCATCTAAGGAGGAGGTTGAAGGGCTGATACGGCAGATTCCCTCAGAATGGCACAAGTGGTTGGTGCTTCACGATCATTTTGACTTGGCCGTGAGGTATGGGCTTTATGGCGTTCACCTGAACAGTAGGAATCCCCTGCCTCCAGAAGGATGGAGTGGCTCCGTGAGCAGAAGCTGTCATCAACTGGAAGAACTAGAGAAATGGAAACAGCGGTGCAATTACGTATCGCTGTCGCCCATTTTCGACAGCATCTCGAAACAGGGCTATCAGGCGGCCTTTTCTTTAGAGGTAATCGCTGAGGCTAGGAGATGTGGGCTGATAGATAAGAAGGTGTATGCGCTGGGTGGTGTCACCTTTGCGCGTTTGACAGAAGTTGAGAATATGGGATTTGGAGGTGCAATGATACTTGGAGACGCATGGAAGTAGTACTAACGATAGCGGGCAGCGATAGTAGTGCGGGTGCTGGCATACAACAGGATTTGAAAACCATTACGGCACTGGGCTGCTATGGCGCTACGGTCATAACGGCCATCACCTCCCAGAATACCATGGGGGTGCAGCATGTGATGCCCGTTCCTGCCGAGGTGGTCGGTAGCCAGATAGAGTCGGTATTGTCCGATCTGGATGTTAAGGCTGTGAAGATAGGCATGGTCCCAAACAAAGAAGTGGCGGAATGTATTGTAAGATTATTAAGAAAATACCACTGTCAGAATGTGGTCTATGACCCTGTGATGATTTCTACCAGTGGAACGCGGTTGATGGAAGACGATTGCCTAGACTATGTGCAGCACGAGTTGATGTCGCTTTGCATGCTAGTCACACCCAATATCCCAGAGGCTGAAGTACTGAATCTTCAGGTTTTGGTGCATGAAGGTGTGTCTTGCTTAGTGAAAGGAGGACATGCTGATAGCGAGGAGATGACAGATACACTTTTACTTCCTGATGGTAGTCATGAGACCTTTGTATCGGAGAGAATCATCACAAAGAATCTTCATGGTACAGGGTGTACGCTTTCAAGTGCAATAGCTTCTTTTCTAGCAAAAGGGGAATCTCTGACGGAAGCGGTACGTCTTGCTAAAGAGCATATAAAAAGGGCCATTCTCGCTGGACGCCACCTTGGGGTGGGACACGGGAATGGTCCTCTGTGGTTGTAATCAAGTGTTTTTATTTGCTGATAGCTTCATTAAAGCGTTCCATCAACCATTCGTCTTGCTCGGGGATGGTCATATGACTATTGTCCAGAAGCAGGGCATCGTCGGCTTGGCGCAGAGGTGATACCTCGCGATGAGAGTCTATGTAGTCGCGTTCCTGCACATTCTTCAGGATGTCTGCATAGTCGGCTGGCATGCCTTTCTCTTTCAACTCGTCGAAGCGACGCTGCGCACGTACTTCGGCAGAGGCTGTAACGAATATCTTCAGTTCGGCATCAGGGAACACTACGGTTCCAATATCTCGACCATCCATCACTACGCCTTTGTCCTTACCCATCTGTTGCTGTTGTGCAACCATGGCCTCGCGCACAAATCCCAAAGTGGCAATGGGAGAAACATGATTGCTGACCTCAAGCGTGCGAATCTTTTGTTCTACACATTCTCCGTTGAGGTATGTATCTGGACGTCCTGTCTCAGCGTTGAGCTGGAACGAGATGTTGATTTGAGGCATTAGCTGTTGCAGCTCATCGGTCTTGATGGTACCGTCTTCGCGGAATAAGTCATGGCGTAGAGCGAAGAGCGTGACAGAGCGATACATGGCGCCTGTATCTACATAGATGTATCCCAACTTGCGAGCCAGCGCTTTGGCCATTGTGCTTTTTCCGCATGATGAGTGTCCATCGATGGCTATAGTAATCTTTTTCATAGTGTATAGCTGAAATTAATGATTAATGATGTGCTACTAACGTGATATTTTCCATAGGCGACATGCAGCTTCATGCGTTCTAACGTCATACCTGCACCTAGTGACAGCCCTGCTCCGTGAGCAGAAGTGTCGTCGCCACTGCTTATCTTCATTTCTGAGGCACGCATGCCATTATAGCCTGCCGCCACATAGAACTGTTCTGAAAGTAGAAGGTCGGCACCTAATACGAGATGTTTACCGATGCCATATTCCCAGTCGTTCAGTCTTACCAATGTGGCTGAAAAACGTAAAGGGGAACCAATGAGGCGTTTTGATACACCCAACTGAAGATCAAGTGGTATGCGTTCAAAGTCATCCTCATAGGCTTTGATTTGTCCACCCAGGTTGCGTGCTACGGCGCCTACGCTCCATTGCGATTCCTCGTTGAAATAGTGCATACCCAGGTCAACGGCAACGGCCATGGAGTTGTAATGCCCGATGTAGGAAGCAGCCCATTTAGCTGTAATACCACCGCTGATATGTTCCGTAAGTCCATAAGCAAAGGTGCCGCCTAATGCAAAGTCGTTGGCACGGAAAGTGCCGGTCTCCTGATTATCGTAGGTGGTTTGCTTCATCTCACCATACGAGATGAAGCGTCCTTGTAATCCCCAGGTCGCTCTGTCGTTGATGGCCTGGGTATAAGAAGCAGCGCCAGTGAGTGTGCCCTGCATGTAGGTCATCATGTTGAGGTTCATCGTTCGGTCTTCCACGTAGTTGATGAGGGCAGGGTTGTGGAATACCAGTGCGGCATCGTCTTCGCAGATGGAGATATTCTCACCGCCCAATGCAGCTGCATGTGCACTGACAGGTAACCGCAGAAAGTTGAATGCGGTCTCGCTGTCTTGTGCCTTCACCATTGTGGAGAAGAGTAAAAATAATGTGTACAGGACGGTTTTCTTCATCATTTCTTCTTGATATTGACGGCAAAAGTACAAAAAATGTATGCCATTGTTTAAAAATAACGCATAATTTTATGATTTATTTCGGAAAGCTTTGTATATTTGCAGTTGAAAGGGGGCTTCCAATGCGAAGATATTATATGTAGAAAATAATTCTAATCGTAAAAAACATGGTTATGAAGAGAAAACTTTTATTAGCTATCGTTGCAACGATGATGCTTTCTGTTACTGTTAATGCACAGAGTCATAAGTATTATGATACTCGCCATGAAGTGGGTGTGTCCGTTGGTATTGGTGCTAATACAGAAATCATTGGCGCTATCGGTGACATAACAGAAATCATTGCTACGAACGTGGTGCTTCCAGTCTTGACTGCAGGATGGAGCTTGGAGAATCAGAAATACAGTTATGGTGATGCAACGTATTATCCAACTATTTCTGCGGAGTACTACTATCATGTAAATAAGGTGATTGGACTGGGTGGCTTCGTAGCGTATAATGGCATGAGCCGTGATATGTTTGTCACGGTGAAGAATGACAATGATAATACGCGTAAAACAGAGAAGTCGGGTGTCGCTAAGCGCCACAACCTGAGCATTATTCCTACAGCAAAGTTTGACTGGCTACGTAAGAAGAACTTTGGTATGTATTCTAAGTTGGGTGTTGGTGTGAGCTTCCTCAATGAGAGTCAAAAAGATGATGCAGCAGGTGGTACAGACTATAGTGACACCGACGTGGTATTCAACTTCCAATGTTCATTATTGGGTCTCGAAGTTGGTAGTCAGACAATTCGCGGTTTTGCGGAAGTCGGTGTCGGAGAACAAGGCATGCTATCCGCAGGTTTAAGATATAAGTTCTAAATAAAGCAATACGGCTGCAAAAGATTGCAGCCGTATTGTTTTATTTCTTTCCTGCGGAGAGAACAGAAAAGCTCCGAGGTTTTACCTCGAAGCTTTGAACCTGTTTTTCCTGCGGAGAGAACAGGATTCGAACCTGCGAACCGGTTTTGCCGGTTACACGCTTTCCAGGCGTGCCTCTTCAACCACTCGAGCACCTCTCCTTTTTTGTTTTCGCGATGCAAAGGTACGAATTAAAAGTGAATCCCAAAAACTTTTTCAACGTTTTCTGTGGTCTGACGACCTAATTCCTCTTCACTGACACCATAACTCTTTGCTAAAAGGGTGGCAATGTAAGGTATGTAGGCACTCTCATTACGTTGTCCGCGCATAGGAACTGGCGCCATATAGGGTGCGTCGGTTTCCAGGACAAGACGGTCTAATGGAACCACAGCAGGAAGAACTTCGGGCAGGTGACTCTTCTTAAAGGTTGAGACACCGCCGACTCCCAATACGAAACGAGAAAACTGAAGAAGTTCGCGGGCTTCTATCTCATTACCCGTAAAACAATGAAAAACGCCACCTGGCAGGTCGTTGGCATAACGTTTGAGAATGGCTACCATCTCGTTTTGTGCCTTGCGACAATGAATCATCAGTGGCAGACGGGTCTCTACCGACCAGCGGACCTGTTCCTCGAATGCTTCTAACTGTTCTTTCTCAAACTCTCTGCTCCAATAGAAGTCAAGTCCCACTTCACCTATGGCAATGGAAGAGGGAAGCAGTTCGTGTATCTCTTTTAGTTGATCACGCCAATCGGGACGTACCTCTTCGGGATGTAACCCAACCATGGGGTAGAGAAAGTCGGGATGTTGAGCGCAAAGGTTAATGATGCGACGTGATGTGGGGAGGTCGATGGCGGGTACAAAGAGTGCTGCGGCTCCAGCCTCGCGGGCACGAGCTATCACCTCCTGACGGTCGGCATCGAACTCCTCTCCGTCTATGTGAATATGGGTGTCAACGAAACGTAGCATCGTTTTACTTCTTGCGTTTCATCATCTCGTCAGTGTAGTTAAGCAACAGTTGCTTGCGCTCATCGCTGACTTTGACCTTAGCCAGATACTTACGACACTCGGTAAAGTAGTAATTGATCTTCTCCTCGCACAGCTGACGGATACCTATCTCATCGTAGATGGCGGTGACGGCACGTACTTTCTCCTCACGGTCGAAATCCTTTGCCTCAATCCAGCGTGTCAGTTCGCTACGCTGTTTATCATTGGCACGGTTCACGGCATTGATGAGCATATAGGTCTTCTTGTTGGAAGTGATATCACCGCCAATGGCTTTACCGAATACAGCAGAATCTCCATAGACGTCGAGAAGGTCGTCTTGCAATTGGAATGCCAGTCCAAGTTGTTCGCCAAACTTATATAGGTTGTGGATGTCTTCCTGAGAAGCATCGGCCAGTATGGCACCAATCTTAGTGGCACAGGCCAGCAATACGCTGGTCTTCAAACGTATCATCTCGATATATTCATCTTCGGTGACATCATTGCGGGTCTCGAAAGTCATGTCGTACTCCTGACCTTCACCAATCTCAAGCGCTGTTTCTGTGAATACATCTAATACTGCCTGTAGATGGCGAGTATCGCATTGCATCATGCGCTGATAGGCCAGCACCAGCATGGAGTCTCCAGAAAGAATAGCTTTGTTGGCATCCCACTTCTTGTGTACGGTTTCATGACCGCGGCGAAGGTCTGCATTGTCCATGAGGTCGTCGTGTAGAAGGGTATAGTTATGATAGGTTTCGAGTCCCAAGGCAGGCATCATGATGTCCTCGGGATGATCTTTGTAGAGCTGGTAGGCAAGTAGCATCAATACAGGACGGATGCGCTTTCCACCCAGTGCCAGCACATAGCTGATGGGGTCGTAAAGCGATGTGGGCTTACGGTCGTAGGTCATGCCATCGAGGGCTTCATTCACTTTCTTCAGAATGTCGTTTGCGTTCAACATAAATCTATGATTTTACATTTTAAATACTACAGGAATACACACCTTGGTGCGACATGGCTGGCCGTTTTGAACACCAGCTGTCCATCGCGGCATGGTGCGTAGGACGCGCAACACTTCTCGGTCGCAAGAGGGATTGAAGGACGACACAATCTTGACATCAGTAATGGAACCGTCCTTGTTGACAATGAATTCTGCTACCACCTTGCCCTGCTTCTTGGCCAGTTGCGCGCTGGCAGGATATTTTAGGTTGCGCGTGAGCCACTTCATAAACTCCACTGGACCACCAGGAAACTGGGGAAGGTCTTCTACTACACGAAATTCTTCTTCCTTCTTATCGGGTGGGGGAGCTGGTTCTAACTCATCATCGAGGGCATCCATGTCGCCGCTGAGGTCGGTTTCTACAGGCTCCTCGTCCACTTGGGGCTTGTTGTCTTGCACGTTGTCATCAGGCACTACCACCAACTTCATGGTTGGTTTGGGCTCTGCCTTTGGCGCAAGGGCTAACTCGTCTTCGGTACGCATGAGTGACGACAGGTCTTCGTCATTGGCCAGCATGTCCATGAGGTCGGGGTCGTCGAGCGGGTCGTCGGGCATGACAGTGTATTCTAACCCCACGAACAAACAAGCCAACGCGACAACCAGTCCAAGTAGGAACCGCTGCGTGCGCTTGCTTTCTAAATCTGCCTTTTGACTCTTCTTTATCTCCATTGGCGGGGCAAAGGTAATAAATTAGTGAGAGAAATGCAAAGAAAATCAGTTTTTTCGGACAACAATTGAATTATTATTACTACCTTTGCCGCGTAAAAATAGAAGGATATGAAAAAGATATTGTTTATACTTGTCGTTTTCCTGTTGACCATCGCTGTTGGTCAAGGCATCGCTCAAGATAGTCTGGCCAACCTCTCGGTAGAGGAAATGGTTGGTGCAGAGGATATGGCTGCATTACAAGACATGGCAGATGGGGACATGAGTTTCCATCAACAACTGAAGACCAAGTTTGTGGAAGGTACGGCAGGCTTTATGTCGCTCGTTGCTATTGCATTGGTCCTAGGCTTAGCGATGTGCATAGAGCGCATCATCTATCTGACACTTTCAGAAATCAATGCCAAGAAACTGATGGAAGACGTTGAAAAGAAGGTGGAGGCAGACGACGTGGAAGGTGCTAAGGCACTATGTCGCGATACACGTGGTCCGGTGGCTAGCATTTGCTATCAAGGCTTGATGCATATAAAAGACGATATGGAAACCATCGAGCGTTCTGTTATGAGCTATGGCACGGTGCAGGTAGGCAAACTGGAAAAGGGATGTTCATGGATTCGCCTTTTCATTGCAATGGCTCCCTCTTTGGGCTTCCTGGGTACAGTGATTGGTATGGTCATGGCGTTCGATCAGATTCAGGAGGCTGGCGATACCAATGCAACAATTGTGGCATCGGGTATGAAGGTGGCGCTGATAACTACCATCTTCGGTATTATTGTGGCACTTATCCTTCAAGTGTTCTATAACTTCATTCTGTCGAAGATAGAACATCTCACCTCGCAGATGGAAGAGTCGGCCATCACGTTACTGGACATTATCTCAAAACATAAGAATACCTCTAAGTAAATGATTGACGCAATACTCTATATCATCTATGCCCTGCTGCTTGTGGTTGTGGTGCTGACACTTTGGTCTGCCCTGCGACGCGTGCGCATCACACCATTGATGATAGGTGTGAGTGTCGGGCTGATTGTCCTACTGCTGCTGACATATTTTCTTGCCGACACGACACCGCTCATGATTAACGGACAAGAATACGCAGACCTCTTCTGGTTGCGCGTCAGCGATATGCTCATTTGGACATCGATAGTACTGATGATTGTTGCTGGTATCGGTGTGACTTTATGTTTAACTGGATTGAATCGTAAATTGAATAAGTAAACCATGTTCAGAAACAGACGTAAAAGGGAAGTTCCCGGACTGAATACTACATCGACAGCCGACATCTCGTTCATGCTGTTGATATTCTTCCTCGTGGCTTCTTCTATGGATGATCTGGACAAGGTGATGCCTCGTCAGTTGCCTCCGCCAGAGGAGAGTAAACAGGTGCAGGAACTGGTGGTGAAACAGCGCAATGCATTGGTGTTGAAACTGGATGCGCAGAATCAGCTGACGTGTAACGGCGAGCCTATTACAGCCAAGGATTTGGAAAAGCGTGTGGAGGAGTTTGTGGCCAATGAAAAGAATGACCCTTCTTTGCCGGAAAAGAGTCGTCGTGAGGTGAACCTGTTTGGCCTTTGTGAGGTGAGCGACAGACACGTCATCATGATAGAAGCCGATAGAGAGGCAACCTATGGTGCTTATTTCCAGATGCAGAATGCCATTGCAGTGGGCTATATGCATTTGCGCAACCAACTGGCGTTGAAACAGTTCGGACGCCCGTTAGTGAAGTGCACGGAGGAGGAACGTGAGGCTATCCAGATGGTTTATCCGCAGCGCATCAGTGATCGCAGCGAGACAGAGGAAGGAGGTGAGGGATGAAGTTTAGCCGTTATTCTTTCCGGAAGAGGGAGCGTCACGATGTGCCGATACTGAACACAGCCTCGTTGCCTGACTTGATCTTCACTGTTCTGTTCTTCTTTATGCTGGTGACTCACATGCGTAGTGCTGAGGAAAAGGTGCGTTTCACCATTCCTCAGGGTAAGGAACTGCAGCAACTCACTCACAAAGCATCGGTATGTTATATCTACATTGGACGTTTGCCAGGTGCAGGTCCTGACGAGTATAGCATTCAAATTAATGACAAGGTGGTGAAAGTGGAGGATATAGAAAAAGCCATTGATGCCGAACGTGCCAAAATGGCTTCTGATGATCAAGCCCATATGACTGTTACCATCAAGGCTGATAAGCAGGTTCCTGTGGGGCTTATCACCGATGTGAAGAAAGCTCTGAAGAAATCTTTTGCGCTGAAAATCAATTATTCGGCAACGGAAAAATAGAACAGAAAAGTTTCGGTTTAAAGCAATTTGCCGAAAAATGATAATAAAATAGTTGTGCGAGTGGAAAAAAGTTGTTACCTTTGCACAAATATTAAATATTTATACATGATATGGCAAACCAAAAACTCGATCGCTTAGATAAGCAGATATTGAAACTTATTTCTGAAGATGCACGTATTCCTTTCTTGGAGGTGGCACGCGCATGCAACGTCAGTGGAGCTGCTATCCACCAGCGTATTCAGAAACTGACGAATATGGGAATTCTGAAAGGATCGCAGTTCGTGATCGACCCTGAGAAGGTGGGCTATGAGACTTGTGCCTTCATTGGTCTGAACCTGAAGAATCCTGAGTCGTTTGATGAGGTGGTAGAGAAGTTGAAAGGCATGCCTGAAGTAGTGGAGTGCCACTATACCACGGGTAACTACGACTTGTTTATCAAGGTATATGCCTTGAACAACCATCATCTGCTCACTTTCGTTCATGACAAGTTGCAGCCTCTGGGCTTAGCACGTAGTGAGAGCTTGATCTCGTTCCACTCGCCCATTGACCGTCCTCTCCCCATTGTTGATATTATCAACGCGGAAGACGAAGAGGCTTAGGCCGGGATGTAGTCTACAAACGCATAAGCGTGCGAATGGCGCTCGTCAGCAGAGTGCTGTTCGCGCGCTTCTTCTTTCCATCCACTATAGTCGGGGAAGAAAGTGTCGGCTTGGGCAGGTGTGTCGTCTATCTCGGTTAGACACAGGCGATCGGCCTTGTCAATCAGGTCGCGATAGAGACTGGCGCCACCTATTATATATACATCTTCATCGGGACTGCATGTCTTGATGAAATCCTCCCAGCATTTGAAACACTCGCAACCGGGCAGTTCGCTGACAGAGGTTGACAGCACGCAGTTACGGCGATTGGGGAGTGCTCCTTTGGGCAGACTCTCAAACGTGCGTCGTCCCATCACGATGGTATGACCGGTGGTGAGTTGCTTGAAACGTTTCAGGTCGTTGGGTAACCAATATATCAGTTTATTCTCGAAGCCAATAGCACGGTTCTTGGCTACGGCGGCAATCATTGAAATCATACGGCAACTTCTGCTTTAATGTGTGGCCATGGGTCGTAGTTCTCTAGCTCAAAGTCCTCATACTTGAAAGCGAAGAGATCCTTTACATCAGGATTGATTTTCATGGTAGGCAATGGACGTGGCTCGCGGGTGAGCTGCAGACGGGCTTGCTCCAGGTGGTTCAAGTAGAGATGGGTGTCGCCCGTGGTGTGGATAAACTCACCGGGTTTCAGTCCTGTGATTTGAGCCATCATCATGCAGAGCAGGGCATAGGATGCAATATTGAAGGGCACACCAAGGAATGTGTCTGCAGAGCGTTGGTAGAGCTGCAGTGAAAGTTTGCCATCTGCCACGTAGAACTGGAACATGGTGTGACAAGGGGGAAGTGCCATTTTGTTGACTTCCGCCACGTTCCATGCCGAAACAATCATGCGACGTGAGTTAGGGTTGTTCTTTATCTGGTCGAGCACGTACTTGATTTGGTCGATGGTTCCGCCTTCATAGTCGGGCCAAGAGCGCCACTGATGTCCGTAAACGGGACCTAGCTCACCGTTCTCGTCGGCCCATTCGTTCCATATTCTTACACCGTGCTCCTGCAGGTAGTGCACGTTGGTGTCGCCCTGAAGGAACCATAGCAGTTCGTAGATAATACTCTTCAGGTGAAGTTTCTTGGTGGTCAACAGTGGGAAACCCTTGCTTAGGTCATAGCGGCTCTGTGTGCCGAAGATGCTCAGTGTGCCGGTGCCAGTGCGGTCGCCTTTCTGAGTTCCCTCGGTCAGAATACGGTTCAGAATATCCAGATATTGTTTCATAATGGTTTTGTTTGGTGTGCAAAAATACATAAAAAAGCAGATATTGCCAAATAATCATCTTGGTATTTTTATGTATCCTTTGCGCCTACTATTCTTTTAATACGGGTGAATAGATGTCAGGCGTATGGGTAGTCTTGATACGCCACTCCTTGGGGAAGAGGTTGTTGGCACGGGTGCCAATGTTCTTCATGGTGCCAAGGGGGTGATGTTGGAAACCAACTTCTACGATACCACGGGGCGTGTCAGGTGGCAGTATCAAGGCTTCGCCACGCAGATAAGCGATAGCCTGCTGATAGCTGAGGTCAATACAATTCCCGTTTGTTTCCTGGCAGACAGGAGGTGTAAGCGCTTTCACGGCTTCTTTGCTCCCCTTCTTCTGTGAAGAAGACGACTGGAGAATTCCTTCTTTTCTAAGCACACACATAAAGAGCCCTTCGCCACGGGTGATGCCAGGGATGAAACGATAGACGGGTTCCGAGAATCCTTCAAGCAACGAACCGGTGATGTTCCATTCGGCTTTCGTCTCTATGGGAAGGACTTGGGCCCCCAGTTCTTCTATCATCCATCGGATGTTTTCCTCGTTTTCTTTCGTATTAAATGTACAGGTACTATATATCAATAGTCCGCCATCATTGAGGCATGTCCATGCATCGGCAACGATATCACGCTGCAGTTGCCAGCATTTCTCCACGTTCTGCGGACTCCACTCGCCGATGGTGGCTGGATCTTTGCGGAACATACCTTCGCCCGAACAGGGGACATCGCAGAGAATGAGGTCGAACTTCATCTTCGCCTTGCGGTAGTCGCGCGGGTAGAGATTAGTCACATGATGGTTTTCGTAGCCCCACTTCGTGACGTTTTCCAGTAGAATGCTTGCGCGATTGTGCATGGGCTCATTACTGTAGAGCACACAGTCGGTTGGCAGAGCCGCACGCAGCAGTGTGGACTTACCACCAGGCGCAGCACATAGATCGAGAGATGTAAGAGGACTGATGGTTGACGGAAGATGCTGTCTTAGTACTTTATCCAGAAACATGGATGCAGCCTCCTGCACATAATAACAGCCAGCATGAAACAAAGGGTCGAAGGTGAAGTTGGGACGCTGCTTCAGGTAGAATGCATCGCGGCACCAGGGCACCACATCGCCATCAACGGGCGCGAGCCCTTTTGCCTTGATGGGGTTCAGTCGGATACTGACAGGAGCGTCTTCTTCGAACGAATGAAGGTACCGTTCGAAGCGCTCATCGCCCATCAGACGTCGTGTATAATCTGTGAATTCTACAGGTAAATTAGTCATTTCGTTGCAAAGGTAATCATTTTTTTTCTTACCTTTGCAACTTAAAGGGCAATTATTGCGTCTAACAGATAAAAAGCAACAAAAAAGAAAAACGTATGAAAAAAGTTTTGTTTATCCTGGCAATAGTTGGCATGTTGGTCTCTTGCACCTCGTGTGATTTCCGCATTGGCCGTTATTCTAAGATGCTGGTAACGGTGGAACGCCCATTGAAGGGATTCGAACGTATTCAGCAGATGGGAACGATGAGTGTGGAATATGTTCAGGCCGATAGCTTTTCTGTAAAGGTGAAGGCTCCTAAAGAGGTTGTAGACCAAGTGGAAACCCGCGTGGAAGGGAATGTACTGATAGTCAATATGAAGGGTGGAACCAACTTCCTGAACTTCGGAGTGGCTGATGGTAAGGACGTAACGGTCTATGTGACCTCTCCTGATTTCTTGGGCGTCGAACTGGTAGGTACTGGTGATTTCAGTTGTAAGAACCTGCTGGACACAGACAATCTTGATGTGGTGCTGAAAGGTACTGGCGATGTTGAATTCGATCATGTCATCTGTGATAATATCAATGTGTCGCTGGTAGGCACGGGCGAGATTGACGTGAAGAGCGTAAGAACCCTTCAAGCACTTGTCGAACTCACAGGTGCTGGCGATGTTGAAGTGAACTTCGATGAAGCTGGCTTCGTGGACTCTCGCCTGTTGGGTACAGGAGATATAAAATTAACGGGTACTGTTCGCCAACTCAAAAAGCAGGTACGTGGCGTGGGCGATATGGATACCGACGAACTGATAGTAAAAGAACAAATGTAATACGAAAGGGAATTGAATATGAAGAAAGTTCTAATAACAATGACTATGCTGCTAACCCTCATAGCGGGTGTGCAGGCTGCAGGACAGAAACATCGTCACACACCACAGCAGGCTCCACAGCAGGAGTTGGTAGATTCGACGAGTAAGGATGCTATTGAGGTGTTTTCTGATACGACCAGTGCGGATACATCAAGCGCACACGGTACATATACTGTAACTACTCATACACCCTGGAGTACGACAACCAGAAGCTATGATGTGGTTGGTGACGACTTCGAGATAAGTATGTTGCGAGACCTCTTTTCGCACGTTAGTTGGAACGGTGTGTTTGCCGTGTTGGGTATCCTGGGAACTGTGTTCTTTATCTTTGTGGTGCTTCCCATACTCCTTCTTGTTCTGCTGTTTGTTTTCCTTAATAGGAGAAAGAAGAATAGGATTAAGTCGGCATATTCGTCAGCTCCTCATGAACAGCCCCGTCTTGAGACTGTTGACACCGCACAGGAAATGACCGATGAATATCAGAAAGGTTTGCGCCAGTGTTTCGTTGGTGTGGGACTCATGATCTTCCTGGCCTTTGCAGCTGGAACAGTTGGTTTCGGTGTCGGCGCTCTGGTATTTTGTATAGGCCTGGGTAAGGTAGTGGCATCGAAGACTGTTCGTAAGGATAATAGAGATGAGTTGAACATAGATAACAACATAAAATAAAACAATTATGACCAAGAAACTATATCGCAGTGACGACCGCATGTTGGGTGGCGTTTGCGCAGGATTTGCAGAATATATGGATTTCGATCCCGTAGCTGTTCGCTTAGGCTATGCTGCACTGACACTGTTTACGGCTTTTGCAGGCATCCCCTTCTATATTGTAGCATGGATTATCATGCCAGCGAAGAACTAATGGGTACTCAAATCTAAGAGGACAGTGGCAATGCTCAACGATATCTCTCTGGTAGCGCAGGTGGCTGTGTTCGGCAATAAACGGGCTTTCGATGAGCTCGTGCGCCGATACCAGTCGCCTGTGCGCAAGTTTTTCTTAAATCAGACCTTGGGAGATAGTCAGTTGAGCGATGATTTGGCACAAGACACATTTATCAAGGCTTATACCAATATCGCTTCGTTTCGTGGTTTGGCTTCGTTCCATACATGGATTATGCGCATAGCCTATAATGTGTACTATGATTATACACGACGCCATCGTTTAACGGAAGACATAGATGTGGTCGCGCAGCGTGGTGCCGGTGAAAACAGTACACTGCAAATGGATCTTTATGCAGCTCTGGCACTACTGAAACCTGATGAACGAAGCTGCATCACACTACAGTTGATAGACGGTTACGATATAGCTGGTATCGTCAAGATAACGGGACTGAAAGAGGGAACGGTTAAGTCTCATCTTTCAAGAGGCAAGGATAAAATGGCAACATACTTAAGACAGAATGGATATGATAGAAGATAACGAGCGCTTATTACAGGAATTATTTAGTGAGGCTGCAGATAGACAGATAGCGGATGATGGCTTCACAGAACGTGTGATGCGCCGACTGCCTTTGCGCATCAATTGGTTCACACGTTTGTGGAACATATTCTGTATCACAGTCTTTGCTGTGTTGTTCGTCGTGTTCCGTGGATGGGATTTGCTAGCCGTACACTTCGAAGTGATGTTGCGCACAATGGCAGTTCAGTCATTTAGCATTAACCTGTCGATGCTGTTCACCGTTGTATTCGGCTTGATGTTCGTTGGCGTTGGCGAACTGATTTATAGTCGTAGATAAGGATTTAGGGATTTGTCGTGCTGATACCATAAGTGGTGCGTAGCACAATAAACTCAGTGCGGCGGTTCAGTTGGTGACAAATCTCTTGTTTTTCTTCATCATTGAGGGCGTTGATAAACTCTTCTGTCAAGACATCACCCTCCTTCAACCAAGGATAGGTCTCTGTGAGTTTGCGTTTCACCACTTTCGGCTTGCCCTCACCATAACCTACAGGTGATAGGCGATCCTCGGCAATGCCATGCTCAATGAGGTAGTTAACCACACTTTCTGCGCGTCGTTGTGAAAGACGCTCATTGTAGGTATCGGATCCTCGGAAGTCAGTATGTGAGCTGAGCTCAATGGTGATATTAGGGTTCTCGTTCAACAAGTCGATAAGACTGTCGAGTGCCTGTGTAGATTCTGGGCGCAACGTTGCTTTGTCGAAATCATAGAAGATGTTGCGAATGAGCACAGGTGCTGATAGTGATGCCAACGGGAACTGCAATACATATTCCTCCGATTCCTTTACGGGTTCTACACGCAGTTCCTCCTTATGGTTCAGGAATCCTTTGCATGTGCCAAGGAAAACATAATCCACGCCAGGTTGAATCTCTTCGGTAAATGAACCGTCGCCCTTTACGTTAAGCTTCTTGTTGGTTCCATCGTTACCCACCATGTAAACCAGCGCCTGTGGTAGTTCGTAGCCGTCTTTCTCGTACACCCAGCCCTTAACGGTTTGAATGATTTCAGACTTTTCAAAGGAATAGATGTGATCCCAGCCGTTAGCGTTGCCTCGGTTCGAAGAAAAGAATCCACGATTGTGAAGACCTTCAAAGGTCATGCCGAAGTCGTCGCCAGCAGAGTTAAGGGGAACGCCGGGATGGGTAAGTACGTAACCACCATCTTCACCTTCTGCTTTTGCAATGAAGATATCTAAGCCTCCCATGCCTGGATGGCCGTCGCTGGAGAAATAGAGATCACCGTTTGGACGGAAAGTGGGGAACATCTCGTTACCGGCTGTGTTGATAGGTTCTCCCAGATTCTCCAATCCTACCAGTCCGTGACTTGTTATTTGTATGCGCCAGATGTCGTAGCCGCCTAATCCGCCAGGCATGTCGCTGACAAAGTAGAGCCACTCGCCATCGGGTGATATGGCAGGATGTGCAAATGTGGAAAGTGTATCTTTGGTTATCTCAAGGTCGGTGGCTTTTCCCCATGATGCGTCACTGCGTTGCGCGGTAGCTATCTGGGCATAGCGTGGATAGCTGGGGTCGGTCTTGCAGACCGTGAGATACATGGTTTTGAAATCGGGGGTAAAAGCACAAGCTCCTTCATCGAACTCGCTGTTTAAGTCAGATTCTATAGCCTCGGGCTTCGACCATTTTCCTTTGTCGTCTTTCTGTGATACAAAGATATCGGCATTCTTCATGCCAGTGATACCACTCAGTTCGTCACCTTTGGCCTGATTTCGTGTAGAAGAAAAGTATAGCTGATCGTAATCATCGCCAGCTAGCATCGGAGAATAGTCAATGCGGCGTGAGTTAAATGTATCTTCTTTCTTGACTGTATAGCCAGAGTATTCTGCTTCTTCTTTCCATTTTGGTGCCATACGGGCAGACTCCAACCCATTCATAACTAACTGAGAGCGATCACCGCTTTCAATCAGTGTGAGGAACGTGTTCTCAGCATCCTTATAACTGCCGCTTTTCAGTTGCAACTGTCCTAGGCGGAACAATGTCAAGGAATCTTGTTGCTTGAAACGGATGGCATTCTTATAGGCTGCAATGGCGCGTTGTGTGTGATTAATACGACGGTAGCAATCGGCCATTTTTAAAGCTCGGAGGCCACGCAGTGGACGCTCTTTGGATGGCGTTTGCGAATAAGCTTTCTTGTATTGTGTGGCAGCATCATAATATTCTCCAAGGGAATAGTACTTATCGCCCTTTTTCATGGCTGTATCTGCTCCACATCCTGTCAGCAGGAGGCAGACCATATATAAATATAATATGGAGAATATGTTACGCATACCCTTATATAACGTCGGAGTCGACGTTTTATTGCTCAAATGGCTTACGGAATGTACATCCTTCCTTCCAGCGGGAACAGCCATAGGCCGTCTTTCCCTTGATGATAGTACCTTGACCGCAGACTGGACATGGCTGACCTACTAATGAATCCGCTGAAACAGTACTTGATGGCGTTTCTTTGGATGTCTTGACAGTTTTACTGCTGGCTTTCCTCTTTGTTTTCTTGGTTGTTTCTGCTTTCGCGGTCTTCGGGGATTTTGATGTTTCTTCGGTGGCTACAGCAACTCTTCGATTGCTTTGGTCGCCAATCACCTCGCGTACAATCTCGAAGACCTGTGTCTTCAGTTCGTCAATGAATACTTGCGGATCGTATTTCTTTGCTTCAATATCACGAAGTTTCTTCTCCCAGATACCGGTCAGCTCGGCACTTTTCAGAAGTTCCTCGCGAATCAGATCTATGAGTTCGATACCTGTTGGGGTCGCTACCAGGTTCTTGCGCTCCTTTCTAATGTAATGGCGCTTGAAAAGAGTTTCGATAATGGCGGCACGTGTGGAAGGACGACCGATGCCGTTCTCTTTCATGGCACGGCGCAACTCCTCGTCTTCTACCAGCTTTCCTGCAGTTTCCATAGCGCGCAGCAAAGTAGCTTCGGTATAATACTTTGGGGGTGTGGTCATCTTCTCTGTCAGCGTGGGGGTATGCTCGCCGCTCTCGCCTTTCACAAAGGCAGGCAGCGTCTCTGCCCCTCCTTCAGTCTCTGAAGGAGCTACAATAGAATCTTCGTCGGGAGCCTCTTTTGCATAGATGGCACGCCAGCCTGGTTCCAAAATCTCCTTGCCAGTGACCTTGAACTCTATGGCTGATTCCTTCTCCGTTGTAGTATCTTCGGGAGCCGTAGTGGGGGCTTTTACCTCTCCAAGTACTGTGGTGGTTGAGAATTTACAATCTGGATAGAAGACTGCGATGAATCTTCGGGCTATTAGGTCATACACCTTGCGCTGAACGTCAGTAAGGTTCTGGGGAACAACGCCCGTTGGGATGATGGCGTGGTGGTCGGTGACCTTTGATGAGTCAAAGACTTTTTTCGATTTCAGGAGCGGCTTGCCGCCAATCTGCTTCACCAAGTCGGCATAAGGCGCCTGACCTGCAAACTTCACCTGGAACAGACCATTCATGGTTTGCGGACATTTGGGATAAACATCATCTGGCAGGAAGGTGGTGTCTACACGTGGATAGGTGGCCAATTTCTGTTCGTAAAGCTGTTGGATGATGTTTAAGGTCATCTCTGCGGAAAATCCAAACTTACGGTTGCAGTCAACTTGTAATGAGGTAAGGTCGTAGAGAGATGGAGGCGTTTCCTTGCCGTTCTTCTTTTCTACCTTTGTGACTTCAAATGGTTTTCCTTCAATAGTCGCAAAAGCCTTTTCTCCTTCTTCCTTTGAGGTGAACTTGCCTGATGTGGCTGTAAATGTAGTGTTTCGATATACTGTGGCCAGCACCCAATAGGGTTCGGGCTTGAAACTGTCTATTTCCTTTTGGCGATTGACAATCAGTGCAAGGGTAGGGGTTTGTACACGGCCGATACTCAACACTTGTCGGTTCTGTCCGTATTTAATGGTGTAAAGACGTGTGCAGTTGATGCCGAGGAGCCAGTCGCCAACGGCACGGCTGAGACCTGCCAGGTAAAGAGACTGATATTCGTTTTGGTCTTTCAGGTTAGCAAAACCTTCACGGATGGCCTCATCGGTCATTGATGAGATCCATAGACGTTGTACCGGACACTTCGCCTGCGCCTTTTGCATCACCCAGCGTTGAATCAGTTCACCCTCCTGACCGGCGTCACCACAGTTAATGATGCTGTCGGCTTGTGACATGAGTCGTTCGATGATGGCAAACTGTTTCTTGATACCTTCGTCTTCTTTCAGCCGGATGCCGAACTTGGGGGGAATCATGGGTAACGCAGACAGACTCCACGCTTTCCATACGGGCGTGTAGTCCTCGGGCATCTTCAGCTCGCACAGGTGACCAAAGGTCCACGTCACCTGATAGCCGTTTCCTTCCATATATCCATCGTGCGAAGATGTCGCGCCAATGATGCGCGCAATGTCCTTCGCTACGCTCGGTTTCTCTGCAATGCAAACAATCATGTTTGGTTTTTCTTTGTTTTTACTCGGCAAAGGTAAGCATTTTTTGCCAACGGGCAAAAAGAAAGAGGGAAAAACCATTGGCTTTTCCCTCTTTTATAAGTGGCTTTATGTATTACTGAGCCAGTTTGCCGTCAGAACCGAGCACATTCACAATCTTGTGGATGTACATCTTCTTCATGTTCTCACGAGCGGGCTTCAGATACTGGCGAGGATCGAAGTGATCGGGATGCTCAGCGAAGTGCTTGCGAACAGCAGCAGTCATAGCCAGACGTGAGTCAGAGTCGATGTTGATCTTGCAGACAGCACTCTTAGCAGCCTTGCGCAGCTGCTCCTCGGGGATACCTACTGCGTCGGGCAGGTTACCACCGAACTTGTTGATGGTGTCAACCTCGTCCTGAGGAACTGAAGAAGAACCGTGGAGAACGATGGGGAATCCGGGAAGCTTCTTCTCGATCTCAGCCAGCACGTCGAATGCCAATGGGGGAGGAACGAGCTTACCAGTCTTGGGGTCACGTGTGCACTGCTCGGGCTTGAACTTGTAAGCACCGTGAGAAGTACCGATTGAGATAGCCAGTGAGTCACAACCTGTGCGAGTAGCGAAGTCGATAACCTCCTCGGGCTTGGTGTAGTGAGACTCCTCAGCAACAACCTCGTCCTCAACACCAGCCAGAACGCCGAGCTCAGCCTCTACAGTAACATCGTACTGATGAGCGTAGTCAACAACCTTCTTGGTCAGGGCGATGTTCTCCTCGTAAGGCAGTGAAGAACCGTCGATCATTACGCTTGAGAAGCCCATGTCGATACAATCCTTGCAGAGCTCGAAGCTATCACCGTGGTCCAGGTGAAGAACAATCTCAGGATGCTCGCAACCGAGCTCCTTGGCATACTGTACAGCACCCTCAGCCATGTAACGCAGAATAGTAGCGTTAGCATAGTTACGAGCACCCTTTGAAACCTGCATGATAACAGGTGACTTTGTCTCAACAGCAGCCTGAACGATAGCCTGCATCTGCTCCATTGTGTTGAAGTTGAAAGCGGGGATAGCGTAACCACCGGCTACAGCCTTCTTGAACATCTCGCGAGTATTTACGAGACCCAATTCCTTGTAATTTACCATAATCGTTAAATACTTAATTATTTATTGAAGTTTAATTTTTTCTGTGCGCAAAGGTAGTACTTTATTTTCAATTAAAAGAATAAAACACAGACAGATTGCTTCGTTTTGCTTTTTTTTGCTTTCCCATCAAACAACTTTTACGGGCATTTTGCCAAAATGCAACGTGCAGTTGACAAAAGTTGTTTCGTCAACTGCACGTTTTTGCTAGTTGTTAATGTCTTAAGAGTTGTATTATTACTTCTCTTTATTCGTTTTTGTCTGCTTGTTTCTCTTCTCAGTTTGTGTTTTCTCTACAACCTCGGTAGCCTTATAACCGAACTTCCCGAAACTCTGAATGATGTTTTGGGGATTGGTCTTGTCGGCATCGTAGGTGATGGTGATGCGCTGCTCGGGGATGTTGCAGTCAATCAACTTGATGCCTTTCTCGAAACGGAGATTGCCTTTAATCTTGTTCTCGCAGCTGGCACAGTGCATCTGTGGCTGAGTGGTGACAACGACGGTCTTAATATCTTTGGCCATGCTAACCATTGTGGTCAGTATCATAGCGCTTAAAATTAATGATTTCTTCATCATGATTTATTAACTTTAAATTTTTATTTTCAACTTTTAGATTCTTCCAATATTAATTCGGACACCGGTATAGAACACAGTGCCATGAACGGGGCCCCATACCATTGTCGGGTCAAAGCTACTGCTCCAGGGATCATCAGCATTGATGATGGTCTGCTTCTGGCGGAAACCAGTCAAGTTCTCGCCCCCTACGTAGATGGAGAAATGGCGGAACCAGCGCGTGATTTGTGCTGATACTTGCTCGTAGGAATGGAAACGCTCAGCCCAGAGACCACCTACAGGCGTGGGCATTCGTCCACCACCGTTCAACTGTAGCGTAGCGTCCACCTGCCAGAGGCCGAGTGGCGTTTTGTAGCTGGCAGTGACGAGACCCTTATAGCGACTGGTCAGTGGCTTTTCCATCAATTTACCACCATAAGTGCACTTTACATCGTTCCATCGCCAGGCGGCTGTCAATTCCAATCCTTGAACAATGGGGTAGGTGGCATCCACTTGTATCGTGTTGGAATACGACCTGCCGTCAAGGTTGGTAATGCGTATCTGTGTGGGATTGCTGTCGTAGTCCACCACTGCTTGTTGGTTGAAATGCGTGTGATAGTACTCCGCATTCAACTTAAGCGTCTTTCCAAACAAAGGAATGTACAACGAACTGCTGAAGCCGTAGTTCCATGCTTGTTCTTGTTCAAGGTCGTCTATGACCAGTTGACGTCCGCTGGCCAACAAATAGTTGTTCTCTGCCAATGCGTGGACGGTGCGATAGCCCTTACCTGCCGATAGTCGTAGGTTGATGACTTCGCTTGGCGTCAGTTTCAGGTGAAACCGCGGTGTGACGAATGTTCCATAACGGCTACTGTGGTCGGTGCGAAGACCTGCCATTGCCACCAACTTATCGTTTAGATTATAAGTGTACTGGGCATAGATGCCGGGAGTTGTTTCCTTATCATCTTTAGTCAGATAGTCATAATTCATGGAAAGACCTGCAGCCAAGTTGTGCTGTTTGGTGAAGTTGGTCTCGAACAGCAGTTGGGCATAGGCATTCTTCTGATTAACGCTATAGTGATTGTTACCGTAGTTGGCGTCCAACAGGTGCATCGAAGTACTTCCCATCATGGCGATGTTTGTGCCGTGCTCGGGGTCAAGAATGAAGGCGTGCTTCATGTAACCTTCGTAGCGATCAGTTTCAAGACCAATCTTGTAGCGTGGTGATGTGGAAGGCATGAGATGAGAGGCGTGTTCAGTCTGCCCGCCTTCGCGCTTTTCTTTCATCATACTGATGCCACCATGAAAGATGTAATTACCTTTCATCCATTTCCAACGGTTCTGCAGGTTCCATTGGCGTACGTTTGGTTGATCAAGAAAACCATCATCGTTGATGTCGTGATGTGCATACTCATCCTGGTAATGTGCCAGTATTACGGTGCTTAACTGGTCGTCTAGATGAATGCTTGCATCTGCATTGGCCTCCAAACGGCTTAAGGAATTACCATAGAGGTTCACGGTCGCGCCATCTTCAGCATCGGGTTTCAAGTATTCTACATCAATTTGTCCTGTGATACTCTCATAGCCATTACGTACAGATGATGATCCTTTTGAAACTTGAATGCTGTTCATCCACGGCCCTGGCACGTAGTCGAGCGAGTAAGGAGCTGCAGCCCCACGGAAATTCGGCAGGTTCTCGGTGAGCATCTGTACATAGGTGCCGCTCAGTCCTAACAGTTTGATTTGTTTGGCGCCTGTTGCGGCATCGCTATAGTTTACGTCAACAGAGGGGTTCGTGGTAAAACTTTCCCCCAAATTGCAGCAGGCTGCTTTGAATAGCTCTTCGCGATGAATCATCACACCATTCACTGCACCGCCCAATTTGCGGGTTCCGGAGCGGCGCGACGTGATGGTCACGTTTTGAAGATTCTGTGTCTTCATCGTGTCAGCCTGCAACGAGTTATGGTCCTGTCCGAATACGGACAGGCTTAGCATCATGACAATGCTAGTCAATAATAATCTCATTGTGTCATTGATTGATAATAATATGGTACGATAAATAGTCAGGAAACAGCCACGATATAGGCTATCCCCTGAGATAAAGGACGCATATTAAGATCAAATCAAAAGTACTTGGATGAAGTTCAGGTAATCGCGAGGGGGACTTTTCCATACTTTCGAAATTAACTGAACGGATACCTTGCTTTCAATGGACTTCATCCATTCTTCTACAAGGCTTGGCAGAATGAATAATATGGGCTGGAAAACATGGAAGTCATAAGTTACAGTCTGAGCAGTGCTTGTAGGCGATAGCTCCACATGTTCTATTGTCATACATTTCGGATGCGTGCCACAGTCCATGCCGTCCATGCCACTGTCAAGCACGGTCATTACTTTGACATTTCCCGTGTGCAGACAGTGTATAACGTTAACACCACTTCCAATGAATAATAATATCATGGAAAGCAGTATCGATAGACTTATATGACTGTACTTCTTCATTCCGTTTGCAAAAATAGATACTTTTTCCCGTTCATCATGTTTTTTTCCTAAACCCTTAAGTATGTTTAACAAAAAAGTCCGGATAAGCAAAAAAATATGCGTCCGGACTTTTGTAAGGATAGCTAGTTGTTTATTTACAAGGGATAATCTTCGAAAGCGTAGAGGACGGTAGAGAGATAGCGCTCACCGGTATCAGGAAGCAGAACAACAATCTTCTTACCCTTGTTCTCTGGGCGCTTAGCCACCTGGATGGCAGCATAGAGGGCAGCACCTGCGCTGATACCTACCAGCAAACCTTCCTGCTGAGCAATCTCACGACCGGTACGGATCGCATCGTCGTTCTCTACATCGAATACCTCGTCGATGACGTTAGCATCGTAGGTCTTGGGCACGAAACCGGCACCGATACCCTGAATCTTATGAGGACCGCTCTGACCGCCATTCAATACGGGGCTTGACTTAGGCTCTACGGCGATAACCTTCACGTTGGGGTTCTGCTCCTTCAGGTACTTACCTGTACCACTGATAGTACCGCCAGTACCCACACCACCGATGAAGATATCCACCTGTCCGTCAGTATCGCGCCAAATCTCTGGACCCGTTGTAGCATAGTGCTTAGCGGGGTTGGCACCATTTTCAAACTGCTGCAGGATGACAGCACCTGGGATAGAGTCGCGCAATTCCTCGGCAGCGCGGATGGCACCAGGCATGCCGTCCTTTCCAGAGGTGAGGCGGACCTCAGCACCATAAGCTTTCACAAGGTTACGACGCTCTACACTCATGGTCTCGGGCATGGTAAGGATAAGGTGGTAGCCCTTAACGGCTGATACCAGTGCCAGTCCTACGCCCGTATTTCCGCTGGTGGGTTCGATGATGGTGGCGCCGGGTTTCAAGATGCCCTTAGCCTCTGCATCCTCAATCATCGCCAGTGCGATACGATCCTTCACGCTACCGCCAGGATTAAAGAACTCTACTTTGGCAATAACAGGAGTCTCCAGACCCTTTGCCGTTGAATACTTGTTGAGCTCCAGAAGTGGGGTGTTGCCGACGAGCTCAGTCAGCTGTTTTGCAATCTTACTCATAACCTTATCCTTTTAAAATTAAAAATATTCTCGTTATTACGTTATGTCGATATCTCGTTACCACGACTTATTGTTCGACGGTGCAAAGTTACGGTGTTTTTTGCTACCCCACAATACCTTGAGCGTGTTATTTACATACCATGTTTGTGGTATTTTGGCTAAAAACGACTGAAAATCATGATAAATCGTGGTCAACTATGGCTGCCACACATGAATCCGACCAAACATTCTCGGCTGTTTCAACCATGTCTATAACCGTGTATATTGGGAGGATTATACCAAGAATCGCAACTGGAGCGCCGATGCCAGACATCAGTGAGAGGGTGAGGAAATAACATCCCATGGGAACGCCTGCGTTACCAACAGCAGAGATGACGCTAATGAGTATCCATAGCAGAACGTTCGTGAAAGAGAACGGTATGCCGCCTTGTTGCATAACGAAGAGAGAGGTGACAAGGATAAAGGCGGCACAGCCGTTCATGTTGATGGTAGTACATATGGGTAACACAAAGCGTGCGACATTCTTTTTGATGCCCAGTCTGTTTTCTGCTGTTTCTATCGTTACAGGCAGTGTTGCTGCACTACTTTTTGTAAACAGCGCCATCAGTACGGCTGGCATCATTCTGCCTAATACTCGTATGGGATTCAGACCTTTTATCAATAGGAATAATGGTAGAACCACAAAAAACTGAATGACGTTTCCGCCCAATACTACCAGTACGTATTTGCCTATCGAGTCAGCTACTATGCCTGCATTTACTTGCGCTGATAACTGTGCTGAAAAAGCCACAATACCCAATGGGAGTGTCCAAATGAGCCAGCGAATCAACAGGAAGAGCAGTTCCTGCAAGCCAGACATCCCCTTCACCACTACGGCCTTGTTCTCGGACTCAGGCAATTTTGATAGTCCGATGCCTATGGCAAATGCCAATAACAGTAGCGAGAGCACATTACCTTCGAGGAAAGGACTGACAATGTTGTTGGGAATGACTGAGAGAAGGTGGTCGGCGTAAGATGTCTGAGGGCTGATGTCCGATGGCTGAGAAACACCACTTAGAGCATCTAGGGGCAGTAAGCCAGGAGCCACGATAACGTAGAGCACAGCACCAACGGCCGCAGCGGCAAAGGTGGTTAATAACGTATAGGTCAGCGTACGACCGAAGATCTTACCTGAACCATTCGAGCCGAAGGTGGCAAAAGTAGTAATGACGGCCAGCACGATAGTTGGCACGGCTAAAAGTTGAAATAATCGTGTATAGATTGTTGCCACGAAGTTCATCACTTCATTGAGCCATGTGATACCTAAGAGTCCCAAAACGGCACCAACAACGAGTGCCAACAGCCATATAATAGTTTTCTTCATAATTATAGTTCAAACGATATATTCATGTAAATATTGCGTCCCTTTTGGGGAATGTGGCACCAGTCGGAATAGGTGGCATAGTACTTGTCAAAGAGATTCTCAATGCCGGCACGGAGTGTGAATTCTTGCCTTGCAAGCGTCCTTCGGCCGAGCGGATAATGTTTTATGGAGAATTGATAATTGGCAGAGAGGTTGACGATAGTCCATGCAGCCGTTTCTGTCTCCCCATACTTTTTGCCGTACTTCGCCTGTCGGGTGTGACCTTTTACCTCAGCCTGAAGACTCAAGGGACCGGTGGCGTAGCTCAGGCGCGACTGATAGGTGAACGGTGCGATGAGCGGGAGGGGCTCGCCCTCGTCATCTCGCCCTAAACTATAGGTACCCTTCGCGCTCCAGCGCAATCCACTTACGGGTCGCCATTCTGCTGTGAGCGAGGCGTTGGCGATGGTGGCGTGGTCGATGTTGCCATAGACCTTTACACCCTCGGCACCAACCGTCATCGCTGAGAGACGGTTCTCAAACTGACCGACGATGTAGTTCGAGAAGAAGAAAGCGTTGGCATCAATTGAAAAATTGAAAGATGGAAGAATTGAAAAGCTGAAGTTCGTGTTCAGTTCAATCGCACTTTCGTTCTTCAGTCGCGGGTTGCCGATGTAGTCATACTGATCGAACGTATTGTTCAAGTAGTAACCGTAGGCCTCCGTCACCGTGGGCGCTCTGCTTCCCCAACCGGCACCAATTGAGAAATTCAAGAATTCAAGAATTGAAGAATTGAAATTGGCGGCGATGCGTCCCGTTGTCTGGTGATACTGCTGCTTCATGCCAGGGAAGAAGACACTCAATGCTTTGTAACCTTCCTCATTGTTCAGTCGCTGATGCTGCCAGGAGAGTTTTCCGGAGAAGTGTAACCCCCCTTCCGTCCCCCCGAAGGAGGGAAACCTGATGTCGTCCGAGAGAGCCACTCCAACGTTCATGGTACCCACGTCGGGCCATGTGACCATATACATTGGTGCTGCTCCACCTGGATACATCGTCATGTCGGCAAACAAACGGTTGTAGTAGCCATCGAGGTTCAGTTGCGCCTGATGTTTTCCATACTCCCCCGTCAATAGTGAGTAGGCACCCGCCGTCCAACTCTCGCCTGGCATATCCATGTGGATCTCCACATCGGGACGCGTTGTATCGTCCATCACGTGGGTGATATGGTTGTAGTAGCCCTTCGTCTCCCATGACTCCAGTTTCGAATCCTCAAACAGATGCTTGTAAGCCAAGGATGTGATAAAAGCCTCAGCCTTTGACACATCCATATTCAGCGCAGGATAGCCCACATCAGAGGCACGGTCGTAGATAAAGGTAGCTTCAAGAGCCCCCCTTCCGTCCCCCCCACTGGGGGGAAACTTGAAACCGGCGTTCGTAAAAACGTTCACCTTCTGGAACTGCGAGAACTGCAACTCCTTGCCGCCGCCCGCCTTGTAGTTGTCGGCATGGCGATAGAAGGCGCCACCGTTCACGTAGAACCGGCGCGATGAGTGCGAGGCATCAGCACCATAGACCTGCACGTTGCCGTTCGTCTCGTAGCCAGCCTGTGCGTTCTGTCTGTTCTGGGCATTGTTTGAAAAGCCCGCCTTGCGCAATCGCAGGTCCAACGCTCCGCCGATATTGCCTGTGGCCTGCGGGTTACCATTGAGACCGCTGTTCAGACTGATGCTTTGCAGGTTACTGCTCTCCACGTAGCTAGTCACGGGATCCATCTTGTCTGTGCAGGCATAGAAGATCTTCATGCCGTCGATGGTCGTCGAGAGACGTTCTGTCTGCATGTTGTTCACGGTTGGTTCCCAGGCATACGAGCCGCGACGAACCAATTCTACGTGGTTCAGCTCCTGCAGGTGTTCATCAATCGTGGCCACCTGTCCTTTGGCCGAACGCTTGCCACCCTGTCCGCGCGATACGACCACCACCTCGTCCAGATTATGAGGCGAGGTGGTGAGAGTATCCGGTTGGACTGATATTATAAACAAAAGTAGTCCTATCATATCGTCACGTCCCAATAAAGTGAACTCAGTTCTTCGCCGCCTGCCACGATGTTGCCTTGTGCATCACGCACCGTGAGATGGATGCGCCAGAGGCCCGTCATCGTCAGGTTGATGGTGCCCGCATAGCTGCCGTCGGCCTGCTTCGTGAGGGGTGTGTTATTGGGCGAGGTGTGGTTACCCATGTCAGGCATGCGAGGATCGATGTCTATAGTGAAGGTCTCCGGTGCTAACGCATAGGGCACTGTGGCTTTTTCGCTCTTTTTCGACACGTAGGCCGTGATGGCGTTAGTGCCGGTCTGCCAGTCGGTGGGGTTCACCAGCGATAAGTAATACGTGGCATCGCCGACTTTGAATGACTTCAGCCAAGCCTGTCCGTCGGGCAGGGCGTTGACAACGATGTCGCGTTTTTCGATGCCGCCCTTGTCGCCCAGCACCAGTGCGTCGTAGGAGAGCGTCCACGAACCGGCATCGCTAGTGTTCATCAGGAACGATACCCATGTGCGCTTCACAGCCAGGTAGTCATTGTTAAAGCTTGCGGCATCAGGACCTACGGGTGTGCTGTGATACATATCCATCTTCACCATGTGCATCAGCGGTGTGATGGTCGTGATGTCGAAGTTCTTGATGTAGTTGCCCGTTAATTTCTTGGTAGCCACAAAGAATATCTCATTATAACCATTATGGAAACCTCCCGTTTGGGTGTATGCAAAGACGTTGTACTTACCATCGATCTCCGTCGACAACTCTGGCACGATCTTTACAGTCTGCAAGAACTTATACACCTGTAGTGCTTCCTCGGCTGAGCAGCAGTCTATATCATCGGTTATCGTGATGCCAGGAATCTCAATACCTGCCTGTACACCGTCGTCGTTGCTGTTGCAGGCTGTCAATGCTGCAACGGCCAGAACCAGAAACAATCCTTTTACTTTCTTCATAATCCTTACCTTTTTTAAAGTCCCCTAAGTTAGGGGATTAGGGGTCTGAACAGACGAGAACCAGACCAAAAATATTCTTTCTATGGGATGCCTGCGCCTGTTCAGACCCCCATCCCCCTAACTTAGGGGGCTTTTGACAATGCAAAGGTACGGCGATTTTCGTACCCCCACAATCCCACGTTTGGGGCATTCGCATACCACAAAAGAGGTATTTAGCCAAAAAAAAGAATAGGACTGACATTGTCAATCCTATTCTTTTTTGGTGTGTGTGTTTGATTAATAGCCGGGGTTCTGGGCGATACCGAGGTCCTCACCGCTCAGACCCGTGGGGATGGGCTGACGGTAGTGGCGACCACGGATGTTATTGTACTTAGCGCGCAGGTGGTTGTGCACCTTGGTGAAGTAAGCCTCCTGGTCGGCTGTGTAAGTGTTGCCGAGCGAAGTCTTCCAGTTGTCAGCGAAGTGCTTGTAGGCCGACACCTTCTTCACGCTCGAAATGAGGTCCTTCCAGCGGTAGCTGTTCAATACAGAGAACTGCTCGTAAGTGAACTCGTAGTCCCATTCGCGCTTAATGTCGTCGAACGTCGGTGCGCTGACGGTCTCGATACCGGCACGTGTGCGCAGTTGGTTGAAGGGTTCAGCGGCCTCACTGTTTCGTCCCAGCTGCACGAGAGCTTCAGCCTTGGTAAGCAGCACTTCTGCGTAGCGAATCTCGATGCGGTCAACAGAGTTTTTGGTAATCTCGAGGTTCTCACTGTTCTCGTAGCTCTGGTCCACACCCTTACCATTGATAGGTGTGTAAACGGGTGAGTAGTAGTGGTGTACCTTGCCGGTCTCGGGGTTCTTCACCTCGATGAAATAAGTTTCAGCCAGGCGCTTGTCGTTAGGCTGCTCACGCTTCCAGTCGTCGTAGAGGTTGTCATCGGCCACTTCGGTGTGATTCTGTGTGTAGCCGTTGCCGTTCTCACCGTTCTGGAAGGGGAAGGTCCAAGAGCAGTGGGTCTGGTGGTTACCCTGTGCGTCAACTTTATCGCCATCGTGAGCAATGGTGAAGAGGTGCTCATTGGTGCCACGCTTGTTGCTCTCGTAGTCACGACCATAGAGTTTCGTGTAGTCGGGGTCGAGCTTTAAAAGACCACTGTTGATGACCTTGTCGGCATACTTTACGGCCTTCTCCAGACGACTGTCGGTCTTGGTGAACTGTGGGTCGCTCTGCGTAGCGGCAATTTCCTGAACCTCAGCAGCTGAAAGGGGATTGTCACCCCATACAAGATAGGCACGAGCCAGTAGAGCCTGAGCAGCCTGCTTTGATGGTACGCGTGGATCGCCGTCGTAGTCCTTCAGTAAAGATTCAGCGTCTGTCAGGTCGCTTACAATCTGAGCGAAGACTTCGTCGATGCTCTTACGGTCTGTGGTGCTGCCACCCTTTTCTGTGAATACAGGTATCTCACCCCACAACTGGGTCAGTTTTAAGTAAGCCAGGGCGCGCAGGAACTTAGCCTTACCCACGGCGGCATTGTAGCCAGCCTGTGAAACCTTTCCTGCTTTCAGTGAGTTCTCGATAGTGGTGATGGCCTCGTTGTCCTGAGCAATACCAAGGAAGAGATGGTTGAAAATCTTAACCTGATACCAAGTGGTGGCATTTTGTTCAAAACGACTATTGACAGGACCTGCCTCACTCTCTTCACCTTCGAAAGAAATCAGTTTATTACTGTTCAGCTCGATAATAAATGAGAAAGAGGAGCTGAGGGGTTGCCAGTGACTATATACACCGTTGACAAGCGACAGGGCGCTGGCATCGTCGGCCACGACATTCTCGTCGGTCACCTGATTGTTATTACCACTGTTGTCGTCATCGTCGCTTGTGCACGATACGAAACCTAATGAAAGGGTTGTTGCCAAAGCGGCACTGAGTAAAAATCTTGCTTTCTTCATACTGAAATCTCCTTTTACCTTATTAGTTAATACTATGTTTATTTCTTTTCATTTCGCGTTGTGAACTTTTCACGCTGCAAAGGTACGGTGGTTTTCTTGCTCCCACAATCGCCTTTTCGTGGCATTCTGCATACCAAACAATTGGTAATCGCTGTTTACAGCGTGACATTCACACCGAATACAAAGCTGCGAGATGAGGGATAAGCACCTGAGTCAGTACCACTGGCTACCTCCGGGTCGTAACCTTTATAGGGACTGATAGTGAAGAGGTTAGAGGCGGTGGCATAGAAGCGCACAGCTTCAATTCTTAAACTCTTCAATTTTTCATTTTTCAGACGGTACCCTATGGTGAGGTTCCTGAGCTTCAGATAGCTGGCGCTCTGCACGTAGCGACTGTCAATGTAGCCTAAGGGTCGTGCGTTTGATGCTAAGGGAAGGGTATTACTTCCGTTCTCTGGTGTCCATGAGTCCTTCACTGTAGCCAGTACGTTATACGAGTCGTTGGTCAGTTCCAGGCGACGTCCCAGAGCGTTGTACACCTCGTTGCCATAGCTGCCGGCAAACGATGCAGAGAAATCAAGGTTACGCCAACTCAGTTGCGTAGAGAAACCATAGACAAGGTCTGGCTGGATACTGCCCAGAATCACACGGTCATTGCCATCGATGCGATTGTCGCCATCGGTGTCGGCGAATTTTAGATCACCAGGCTTGGGCGTCAATCCGTTGACAGTAGGTAGTTTGCTCACGTCCTCATCCTGCTGTACGATGCCTATGAACTTCAAACCGTAGAAGGAACCGAGCGACTCGCCTTTGCGCAGTATCTGTTGGTTGTCGGAACCTTGAAGCACATTGTTTGTTGTGCCCATATCTGTAATCTCGTTGCGGTTGTAAGCCACGTTGGCCGATGCAGTCCAAGTGAGGCCTTTACGTTGGATAAGCGTACCATTGATAGCCAGTTCCACACCCTTGTTTACCACGTTGCCTACATTCTGCAACTGGGTGGTGACGCCAGAGGAAAAGCCCATTGGGACTACTAGAAGCAGGTCGCTGGTCTTTTTGTAGTAGGCATCGAGGACAATGTTTACACGATCTTTCCAGAGACCGAGGTCGATACCGAGGTTATAGCTGGCCGTAGTTTCCCACTTCAGCTTATCATTCGCCGTGTTTTGCTTTGAGTAGCTGCTACTGCCACCATAGGAACCTGTAGCATAACTAGTTGTGAAGGCATAGTCGCTAATCTCCTGGTTGCCTACAAGACCACCAGAGAGACGTAGTTTCAGATAGTCAATACTACGGATGCGTTGCAGAAAGCTTTCTTTATCTACATTCCATGACAGACCCAGTGAGGGGAAATAGCCCCATCGGTGATTGGCTGCAAAGCGACTGCTGTTATCAGCACGGAAAGTAGCAGTGGCATTATAGCGATCGAGTAGGGTGTAGTTTACACGGGCGATGATGCTGTTGAGCGTGGCCTCGCTGATGCCAGTTATTGGTGTATATACCTCAGCACCGTCACCAAGGTTGTACTGTTTCAGACTTTCATTGGTGAAATGATTCGTGCGGATGCTGCTGTGAGTTGATGTCTGAGTCTGACGGGTATAGCCGCCTAATGCCTCGATGTGGTGCAGACCGAAATTATGGTTATAGGTAGCGGTGTATTCCTGTTGCCATACATCAGTCTGTCGGTTGCCTGTTCCGCCAATACCCTGTGTGGCCAGTCCCAGTGAGGTGTAAGCTCCCGAGAAGTAGTTCTGAGTAAGTTTCTCACTATTCAGACCAAGTGATGCTTTCAAAGTCAACTGCCCTATCTGGTATGTAGCCCACACATTGCTCAGCAGGTAGTTGTTGATATTTTCGGCCACACTCTCCTTAAGGTCGTACACCGGATTGGCAGCATGGTCGCCAATGGCAAAGTATGCATATTCGTAATTGTTCTTGAAGTTGTATGATCCGTCAGCATTGTACACACTGACTACCGGGGGCATTAGCAGTGCATAGACAAAGCTGTTGGTTATGCCAGCTGAGAAAGGTGATGAATTAAAAACCTTTGCCTCCGCTGTGGTCAGCCCGTTTTGTTTCGAACGGCCGTAGGTAGCGTTGACACCGAAATGCACCCCCTCCTGCAGTTCCCATTCCACGTTGGTGTGGAAGTTGTAACGTTCAAAACCAGAGTTCAGGATAATACCGTCCTGATCGGTAATGTTGGCCGAGAAAGCATAGCGGTTCTTCTCCGTGCCGCCATTGATGCTCAACTCATGACTCTGCTGGATGGCGGTACGCAATACCGCATCCTGCCAGTCGGTACCCTTGCCGAGGGCAGCAATCTCTGCATCGGTATAGCCGCCTTTGTTGCTAAAGTAGTCCTTCTGGTATTGTGCCCACTCCGAGGCTGTGAGAAGGTCGAGTTTCTTGGCTACACTACTTACGCCCAGGGAGTAATTATAGTTCACGTGCGCCTTACCTTCGCCCAATTTACCCTTCTTTGTGGTGATGAGGATCACACCGTTGGCACCACGCGAGCCGTAGATGGCAGTGGCCGACACATCCTTCAGTACCTCGATACTCTCAATGTCATTGGGGTTGATGGTGGCCAAAGGGTTCAGACTACCTTCGATAGCACCGATACCAGTGGTGCTGTTGGCAGCGTCTTTGAAGTAGATAAAGCCATCAACAACATATAGGGGTTCGTTGGAAGCATTCACCGAGTTGCCGCCGCGAATACGGATGTGACTATCAGCACCAGGCTGTCCGCTGCTTGCTGTCACAGCGAGACCGGCTACTTGTCCGCCTAACGCGCCGTCGAGCGTGGGTGCAACTGCCTTCTCGAAGATGTCAGCCTTGATGGTGGTCACGCTACCCGTCAACTGATTGCGTTTCTGAGTGCCGTATCCCACCACCACAATCTCATCCAGTTTGTTGGAGTTGTCAATGAGCGTAATATCTACAGGCTCATCGAAGTCGTAAACGTCAATGTCTTGTGGGCGATAGCCAATGTATTCCACACGGAGTGTCAGTGGTGTCTCTGATTTGGTCTGAAGGCGGAAGTTCCCATCAATATCAGTAACAACACCCTTGCCTTTCTCATTCTTCACTATGACCGAGGCTCCAATCAGCGCCTCGCCGTTGCGTGCATCCTTGATGCTTCCCGTTATCAGCCCTTGCGCCAGCGCATAGAGGGGGCTGATTGCAACAGCTGTTGCAATAAATAATTTCTTTACCATATCCTTACCTTTTAAACCTTATTACCTTAAAATGATTCGATGGTTATTTCTGTGCTGTTAGTTTATTCTGTACTTTATGAATTTGTGTGTTGGTTTCTTTGTCGTCAAGATTCAAAAGACCATACTGATGGTTGTATTTCGTGCCGTTTTCCAGCACCCACTGCAGGAAGCGGCTAACGGCTTCGTCACTATTATTATAGGTGATACCAACCTTCTCGATTGCTACCTCGGCAGGCTTACCGTTCTCGAGACTATTGATAACGTCGTCAAGGGTGCCATTGAAACTGTTGGCTACCTCTTTCTTCAGGTCGAGACTTATGAGAGTGATGTCATTCTTCAACTGACGATTCTTCAGATCAAAGATATTGGAAAGTGTATTAAATGTTACACCGAGGGGATCTTTAGCTATAGCAGTGTTGAGATACAGATCGTCGCCGGCAATGCGCTTGCCGCGGAAATTGGTGCTCTCCTCACCGAAGTTGTGGGCGAACGAACCAGCCACTGAGGTGATGTTGCTACCGCTGTAGATGGTGATAGCCTCAAAAGCCTTGTTCTTTTTCACGTCCTCCTCGAACTCATCATTGAGGAAAAACAGTTGCTTCAGTTTCTTTGCGTTCAGGTGTTTGCCTTCGAGCAGTCGTGCTGCCTCGGAACTACGGGCAGTGATGGGCAGCACGGCTGTCTCTCCGATATATATCCAATGACTAAAGAGCTCTGTATCTTGATTCTGCTTGTCGGCAATAGCTACACTGAGGTCGCTCTCGCCTTGGCCTTTTGCTATCTGAAACGTCACGCCAGGTTCCGTCTTGGCATACTCCTCTATCCACTTTTCTATCAGTGGACGAGCAAAACGTGGACTTTTTATCGTGCGTACACTATTACTATTATTTTCCTCAGCCAGGACATTTCCAAGTCCCAAAGTCAAAAATGCTGCTATTGCCAATACTACTTTTTTCATACCTTTTATTATAAGTCCCCTAAGTTAGGGGATTAGGGGTCTGAACAGACGACAATCAGACCATTATTTACATTTTAGTGGACGCCTGCGCCTGTTCAGACCCCCATCCCCCTCGCTTAGGGGGCTAATGACGGTGCAAAGGTACGGCGCTTTCCATACTCCTACAATCCCACGTGTGCGGCATTCACATACCACATACATGGTATTTCGGTAGAAAAAAGCTATTTCTTGCGCATAATATCTACGATTATACCCTCTGTTTGCACCATTCCTGGCGAGGCAATTAGCCCGATATTCCGCATTGTCTCTTCGGCCGAAGAGCCGTTTATGCCATGTTGATGCTCGATGGCTATGCCGCTGAGCGCAAGATTGGCCGACTGATAGGCTGCATCTACTGCCACGACACCTTTCATTGTACATCCGTGATTGCCACCGTCGCAGATCATTCCTGTGATGCTCGAAGCCATGTTCCGGATGACTAGTGTCAGCGTCTTGTGCGTTCCTCCCTTTAGATAGGCGAGTCCGCAAGCCATACCTGTGCCGGCAGCGATAGCGCATCCACAGAAAGCAGAGAGCTTGCCTGAGTATTCTTTGATATACATACAGACGAGATAGCTAAGTGCTGTGGCACGTAGCAGCTGTTCTTCTGTATAACCGTTCACTTGGGTCGATGCGTATAGTGGAAGCGTGGCGATGATGCCATGGGCACCACTACCTGTGATGCTCATAGCGGGTTTCGACAAGCCAAGAACACGAGCTTCGATAGCACCGTTGCAAAGAAGAGAAGCTGACTTCTGTTCGTCAGCAGAGATAACCTGTTGATGGTTTTGCGAATAGAGATAAGCCGTAATGGTAGCTTTGCTGCTTTTGAGTGCTTCCTGAAAAAGGGCGATGTTCAGATCATAAGCATGCTTGATGAACGCAATCTCGTCAATGGGGACTGTGCGAACATAGTTCAGTAGCTGACGAAGGGTAAAGCGATGAATGAGAGGTGACTTTTCTGCTGTCAATTTTCTACTATTTTTTTTCATTGAAGCCTTGAAAACAACCTTGTCATTACACACTATCTCTGTGATGTTGGTATGGGCATCCTCGATAGTCACGCTTGCGTATCCCTCGTCGGTTGTAATGATCGCATTGATGAAAATACGACTGGAGATGTTGTCCATCGTCACTTGAATCTTGCCTTCGTTGACAATTTTCTTGGCTTGGCTATTATGCACAGACTTTACATCGTCAAGACACTCCAACTTCTTGTCTGAGCGAGCTGCCACATAGCCTAGAGCTGCTGCGTGGGCAATGCCTATCTCGTTGCTGTTGGGGATACCGCAAGTAAAGGCATTCTTATACATGCCGCTATTCAATGTAAGCCGGATATCCTTCAGACTACCTCCAATATGCTCCTTTGCCGTGGCAACGGCGAAGGCAATGGCACCAGGTTCTGTAACGCCCAATGCTGGGCGCATATCGTCAACAATCAGTTTTGTCAGTTCTCTCATATCAGTTTCTTGTGATGAATGAAACAAGTAGTCAGGCTGCATATCAGCAGAACCCACGGATAAAAGGCCGTAAAGAACATATCTGTCGCCTCCAGCTCTATGCCTGTTCCAGAGGCCTCCACACCTTTCATCAATAAAAGCAGGCAACCACCGTAAGGGAGTATGAAAGGAAATGTGCATATAACGGTGGCTAGAATCGCAGAGCGACGATAAGGATGTATGCCCTGTTGTCGTCCGATGTCGTTGACAAAGGGCGCAATACATATATTGGCAATGGTGTTGACTGCAGCTATGAGAATGCCGGCAATGGCCACCAAGACAAAGATGGTAAGTTCTGTCTTTCTCTGTGAATGTGTAATATGGGTATTCAGGCACGTAATCGTCTGTTCCATACATCCGCTACGGATAATAAGGCCAGAAAGCGATACCACTACCATCAGCAGCAAACAGATATTAGCCATACCGCCAATGCCATCGACAACAGCCCCGCCAATATGTCCATCTTCCATACCTATCAGGTTGGTAAGCGAAAAAAGATGCATAGTCAGTCCCAGAACCACAGCCACAACAATACTTATGAAAAGCGACACAAAGATATTAAACTTTCTGAAAGCCAGCATCATCATCACCAAGGTAGGCAACAGCAAGAACAGACCCTTGTAATCGTCAGGGTGAATCTCAAAAGCTGAAATCGATGTATCAGTATTCCATGATCCTGCTAAGCAGAAGACAACGATCGACAATACAAAGGAACAAAGAACCAAGGGCAGACGATAGTGCACTGTTCCGCCTACGTCGGCTACACGTCCGCCCTTCTCATATTGTTGGGTTGTTGCGGCTATTACGGCGGTATCAGAAACAGGCGAGATGCTGTCACCTAAGGCGGCACCGGAAAGGATGGCTCCACCCAGTAAGGCTGCATCGCAGCCTACTGCGATGCCTGCAGGGAAAAGCGTCAGACTCATGGCGCTGATGGTTCCGAAACCAGAGCCTGTAGATATGGCAAACAAGCCTGAGAAAAGGAATGTAGCTAATGTGAAAGCTGCTCCGTTCAGGTCAAAGAAGGCGACTGCCCACACCAACCCTTCAACGATATGTCCCTCTTTCAGGATGTTACCATACACGCCCACTATCAGCCAAAGTAAGGATGCGGTGACGGCAGTCCTGCTACCAAAGAAGGTGAAAATGGTTGTCCAATAGCTTTGCTTGTTATAGGCAAAGGCTGAGCCACCAATGATAGCCACGATACCGACAGCTATCAAAAGGTTGATATCCGCAATCCCCAAAAACGACAGCCCTATAGCTGTCGTTACAAAGAGTGCAAAGGGAAGAACCGATGCACTTGGCGGAATGCCGGCAAAAGCATGCTGCTCGTTAGTCTCCATCTATTTGCGGATGCCTTCAAAGTGAATCGTACCTACCATCGAACCAGCATGCTTGAATGTGTAATTAAGCACTAAACGATTATCTTTATATTCGCCAGCAAGGTCGCCTGCTACCGTATAAACGCCATTCATGCTACCGTAGTCTTTTATAGAGAATGTGATTACGTTATTAGCCAACAATGCAGGAATGTTGTATATGATAGCACCAGGAAAGGCACCTTTTCCAACATAGAACGTGGGCTGTCTTAAGGTTAATGTTCCGTCCTCATTTACTGTGATTTTGGCTGTCTCAGTGCCCTGTGGTGTTACGTCCTGACTAAATTCTTCACCCTTCTCATTAATGGAAACCAATGTTCCAGTAGCCTCTCCGATAAAGTCACCGGCAAGGGAATTAAGCGTTAGGGGCGCACTTTCATCGTCACTGCTGCAGGCTGTTAATGCCACAGCCATCATCATCATCCAAATCAATCCTTTTACTGCTTTCATAATTCTTACCTTTTTTAAAGTCCCCTAAGTTAGGGGATTAGGGGTCTGAACAGACGAGAACCAGACCAAAAATATTCTTTCTATGGGATGCCTGCGCCTGTTCAGACCCCCATCCCCCTAACTTAGGGGGCTTTTGACATTGCAAAGGTACGGTGCTTTCAGCATTCCTACAATCCCTCTTTCACGGCATTCGCATACTACAAATGCGGTATTTCGTTAATTTTGTGGCAATTATCATCATTATTTGGAGAAAAAACAGTATTTTTGCAGCCCAAAATAAGAACGATGGCAATAGATAGTGCAATATTTCGTAGAAGTGAGTTGCTGCTGGGTAATGAGGCGATGGACCGCATTGCCAAAAAGCGTGTGATTATCTTTGGTGTGGGCGGCGTAGGCTCTTGGTGCGCCGAGAGTCTGGTGCGCTCAGGTATCCGCCAGTTGACGATTGTCGACTCCGATCGCGTGTGCATCACCAACATCAATCGTCAGCTGATGGCCACCACCAAGACCGTTGGACAGGTGAAGGTGGATGCTCTGAAGGAGCGCCTGCTCAGCATCAACCCCAAGGCAGAGATTACCGCCCTGCAACAAATCTTCTCGGAAGAAACTGCCGAGAGTTTCCAGTTGGACACCTATGATTATATCATTGACGCCATTGACTCGCTAAAAGACAAGGCCGCACTAATTCTATTGGCTTGTAAGACGCAGGCCAAGCTGTTTTCCTCCATGGGTGCTGCCTTGAAACTGGACCCCACGCGTATCAAGGTGACAGAGTTCTGGAAGGTGCAGGGCGACCCATTGGCACGTGCGTTGAGAAAAAAGTTCAAGAGTCAGAAGACATTCCCTAAACGCAAGTTTCAGTGTGTCTATAGCGATGAACTGCTGGAGAATCGTGGTCAAAATGCTACCTGTGGTACCGAACAGTGTATGTGCCCCAAAGCAAAAAATGGTCCAGGCGACCAGAGTCTCCTGAACCATGAGTGGTGTTCTTCGAAAGCCCAGATTAACGGAACCTTAGCTCATATCACAGCTATTTTTGGCTTCATGCTGGCAGGTCTTGTCATTCAGGATGCAGCAAAATAGTTAAGTTCCAGAAGATCTGTTACTATAATCTTATACTTATTGGCATATCTTGGCAGCAATGCTGTTTAGTTCCAAACAGCGGGCACGCATATTTCTCAGCTGTTCATTTTGCCAAGGATAGGGCGAAAGCATGAGTAGCCGACCTTCTGCACAGGCCATGAGATAGCGCGGATCTGGTTTAAAGAAAGGAGGGAATCCTTTTAATAATAGCACGATAAGAGGTGTCCCGTTTTCTAGACATGCAGAGGATATCTGACGTTCTCCCGGACTGATACAGGGAGACACAATGACAGCCCCTTCTTGTCCTTCCTTTAAGAACCTTTGTTTTTGCTGTTCTATTTCCTGAGGGTAGAGATGTCGGGAGCATTGCACCTGCAATTTGACTGCGGCATCAAGTAACCTAATGTTTCCCATAGCATCCATTGGTATTCCTGCAACCATTATTTTCCCCAATGGTTTGAATAACCCAGGATGGTCACGCTTTAACAACAAACGGCGAGGGTTGTCTTCAAGATAGGCCAACATACGGTTCAGCTGTCCCTCGTGGCGCAGCAAGCGGTCATGATATCCTTGCTCCCAGAGTGTCCCCTTCTTGCTATTGGAAGACGGCAACGTTGTTGCTGTGTACTGAACCGACTTTCCGCTTTCTCCGGCATTCATTGTCTCTGTTTTAGTACACAGCGACATCGTCGCCGTCATCACCCCCAGTTCCCTTGCAGCCTTATGCGTGCCAGCCTTAAAGCCCTTAATAACCATGCCTAGATGATACTCCATTCTTTCGTGCACAAAGAGAACACCATGAATATGGTCTGGCATAATGCATAGCTTCATCACCTCAACTTTTGGATAAAAGCGGGGAATATTCATCCAGCATTCCTTCACCTTTTCTCCCAAGGACGACAGTACCACATTGGGGTGCTCAGCCCCCTCTGTTACTTCCGCCTTACCATTCAACGTCCCTAACAAAGGTCTTCTGCCTTCTGTGGCAATGGTTATCATATAGATGCCACGGTCAGTGTAGTCATTATATTCGCAGCGACGTTTCATCGATGCTACCTTGTCCTGCTGCATCGACCACTCCCTGCTTCTTTCGTTCCTAAATATTTTCTTTTCCATAATATGGAACCATGATTGACCTGCAAAGGTACGCAATAAAAATGGAATAAAGATTGTTAGTTAGATAAAAAGAACACAAAAGGGACGGCTCCTTTTGTGTCTTGACAGAATTTTCTAAAGAATCAAAGAGTAGTCACCATAGTAGTGTGCTCTCAATCCAAGAACTCTTTAACTTTGGAGAGGAAGGCATTTTCTTCTAATGCAAAATACTGGTTATCCAAGTAGGCATATATCTGCTCATCGATAGCTACAGCGGTGCTATCTTGATATCCATTCTCGTCATCATAAAGCGCAATATTTAGAGAATGAGAACCTATCAATAGTCTAGAATCACTGCCAGTAATAACATCTGGAATATCTGCTACTAGATACTCCTTCCTTTTATATGAAATAGTATTAACTTTTATGGTCACCTATAAACACCCATTAGAAACTGAGTGCAAAGGTAGTTATTTTTAGTCATACGTCCAAAAGTTTTAGCTGACAAAGTTCTTGATAATAACAATTTGAGGAGCGTGGTTAAATACTTTCGCTTCTTTTATTATTGTAGAGAGTACAGAATTGTCTTTTATTACCTGTTTTACTTTGAAGAACCAATATTCGTCTCCTCGAGGGTGAAACCCAAGATTCCTTAAAAACGCGTTATTGCATCTCTCGGCTTTGCCTGTGGCAAGCTCTAATAATTCTTTATGTTCACCTTTATGCAATAGCAACCATTTAATTGGTCTAGTCAATTGACCGTATTGCATAGCTCCAGGTCTATTACCACCTCTTATATAGTATATTTTTTCCCGTTTTATTATATCAAAATCTGATTCGCTTTTTACATATCCAATTAATGCAATCTGCATATTGGAACTAGATGATACATACGAAGAGAAACATTGTTTGATTGACAAAGCTATGTAATATGCAAGACGAGGCGGCACAGCATTTCCTACCATTTTATATCCATCAGTCACT
>Ga0265298_10000082_pt1 | contig 137076 bp, 108 predicted proteins | sample AusTroGonzalo_MG_3_FD_193486 | JGI IMG/M metagenome (GOLD analysis project Ga0265298, IMG submission 193486) | Bovine rumen microbial communities from tropical cattle in Woodstock, Queensland, Australia - Gonzalo_01 | ecosystem: Host-associated > Mammals > Digestive system > Stomach > Rumen ...
CATGACGGACGTGGAGAAGGATATCTGTCGCGAGGCCATCAAGGAATATAAGGAGGTGCGACCAGTGGTGCAGTTCGGTGATATCTACCGTCTGGTCTCTCCCTACGACAAGAAGGGTATCGCCTCACTGATGTATGTGAACGAGGAGAAGACCAAGAGCGTGTTCTTCTGGTGGAAGACGGAGTCGTTCCAGAACGAGCATCTGCCCCGTGTCAAGATGGCGGGTCTCGATGCCAAGAAGATGTACAAGGTGCATGAGCTGAACCGTGTCGACGTGCATCCGATGGATGTCGAGGGTAAGGTGTTCAGTGGTGAATACCTGATGAACAACGGTCTGGAGATGCCTCGCAGCAACAATCCCAAATGGGCCTCGATGCGTAGCGACTGGTCGAGTCGCGTGCTCTACTTAGAGGCTGAATGATCTGAACAATCCTTTATCGGCAAAGGCGAGCAGCTCGCGGTCACCGCGGCTGTCGCCATAAGCCGTCAGGTGATAGGTATCACGGTGAGGGTACAGGGCCAGAAAGCGTTCCACTTTCTCCTGTCCATAGCAGTTAGGGGTGAGAAAGCGGCCTGTCAGTCGACCATCCTGTATCTCGATCTGCGTACCGATCACGGTCACTGGCGGCAGACGGTCGTCGCCTTCGAAAAACGGTCGTACCCAGTTGTCGATAGAGGCACTGATGACAACGATCTCGGCACCCTCGGCGGCTGCCTGTCGCATGGTCTCTACCCCTTTCAGACGGAGCAGATGACGACTGTCGGCAGCAAACGAGCGACAGAGCGCATTAAAGGTGTCCTCGCCCATCCCTCGGAAATAATAAGAGAAGATACGCTGCTTCGCCTTCCAGTTCGGATAGAGGTGTAGCTTCATCAGCACCAGCAGATGGGCATGACGGAGGAATCCCCCCACAAAGGCTTTGGTACCCTTTGCATAACGGATAAACGCCAACAACGTGTCATGGGTGGTCAGCGTACCGTCGAAATCGAAAGCGTGGATACGGACTATCGGCATCTTGGTTAGAGCCTCGGACAGGCAATCTCGTTGATAAGCTTCTTCACATACCACGACAACAGGATGGTCGCTGCGACATAGAGGAGCAGTCCGGCATACATATCATCACGGATATAAGGACGCACGAAGATCTTACGCACCAGAGGATGCGTCACGAAGATAGCGGCTGAGATCGTGCCCAACCAGACTACATAGGGGAAGACCTGCTTCGGGATAAGCTTCACCAATGCGATGGTTCCTGTAATGATGAAGACTGGTATCCAGAGCCAGGCCTGTGCATAGAAGCTCATCAACAGCGTCAGACCTATAGAGACGACCAGCGTCAGGATCTTCAGCCAGAGCTGCTGCTTGTCTGTCAGGCTCCAATGGAGCGCCGACGACATCGACCAGTGTCCCACCAGTACCCCCACGCCGAAGGGTAGCATCCCGCCGACAAAGTTATAACGCAGACGCTCGAGCAGCACATTATCGTCGAGGAAGAACTCCTGCCACATCCAGCATACGAGGATCAGCAGCACCGCAAAGACCCAGTGTGTACGGTACATCACCAGGCGGTAGAGAATGTAGAGTTGCATGGTCACACTGAAATACCAGTAGGGCCCAGGCCACACCACCTCTGACGGATGTTCGAAGAAGTTGGCATACATGCCCAAGATGGCAACCGCCTCACTCAGCTTATAGCGATGGATGCCTGGGGTAAAGGCATCGAAGAGCGTGAACAGCACAAAGCCGACAATCAGGATGCGGAAAAGCTTCAGGTAGTTATACCTGATAAAACGCCAGATACCAACAGGCTGGGTCTGTCTCTTCTTGAGGTTACTACTGTTCTCGTATTTCATCACCAGACCATAGCCACTCAGGAAGAGGAACACGGGCACACCATAGTGCCCAAAGAAAGAGATCAGGTGCATCGGCAACAGATCGTCAGTGTTACAAAGGACCGTCCACAAGCGGTCCGTCTTCCACATCTGCCAGTTATACTCGTTCTCACGAACGATGCCTGTCAGCCAATGACAGTAGTTGTGCAGCATGATGCCCAGGATGGCTATCCCCTTCATCGCCGTACACTCTTTCCGTGTCAGAAAATCCTCATTCACCATTTTCACTTCTTTTTCAGTTGGTCATAGTCGGTCACCCCTTTCAGGATACGGGGCCGATGGGTATCATAGTCAGGACTGATCACGTTACAAGAGTCGTGATAGTACTTACAGGAGATACCGCCGAGATAGAGTAGCAGATGGGCCAGACGGTCTGTCATCATCGGCCGATCCTTAGCCTCCTTGATGGCCTGCCAGCCATAGGGATGGTTCTCGATATATTGAGGGGAGCCCCAGATCCAGAACGGGATCTCAAACTCCTCACGTGCCAGTCGGTAGTCGATGTTCGCCGCATGCATTCGTCCATACATATACGGGGGACCGTTGAGGATCTCCTCGGCATGATCGGGCATATAGATCACCAACGCATCCTTGTCGGCGAACTTCCGCGTGACCTCCGCTACGATAGAGTCGTTGTAGAGCACGGAGTTATCATAGTCGGCCAGTATCAGCTTCTGTTTGTTGCTCAGGTCGGGACGGTCGTACATCGCTGCCCGCAGGTGCTTCCGCGTGGTCTGCGGATAGCGCGACTTATACATCAGGTGCGATCCCATCAGGTGCAGGATCACCAGATTGTGCTCCGTATTCTCCTTCTTCAATCGCTCGTATTCGTCGAGCACGCCTTCGTCGAAGCGGAAGAGCTTGGTGTTACGGGTGTCAAACTGTGCCTTGCTCAGTTCGGGGTGGTTCAGGAAGAAGCCTCCACTGAAGTCGTAGACCGCCTCGTCGGCCTCGGGCAGGAACTGGTTGGTGATGAACGTGACATGGTAGCCTGCCTTACGGAACACCTCTGGGAAGAGCGGGTAGTCGCACCAGTCGCCTGGGTCGCCCACGGTATAGAGCGACATGATCTGCTTGAACACGTAACTCGTGAGGTTCCACGGGGCTACCACATCGGTAAACGGAATCAGCGAGCCTTCCTTCGCCAGCGCAAGCTGACGGGGGGTCGTCGGCATCTTATAGCCATAAAGCTGTGAGTGGTGCTTGTTGTAGCTCTCGCCGATCACCAGTACGATGTTCGGCACACGGAAGGAACAACTGTCGACCCTCACCTCGTCTTTCACGGAGACCAGCGTCTCCAACTGGTGAGAGGTAAGACTGTTCGCATAGAGACTGAACACCAGACGGTAGATGGGCAGATAGAGTTCTGCTTTCGGCTTCAGTGTCAGCTGGTGCTCCACCTCACCAATGGTCTTCTTCGTCATCAGTCGGTGGATAGCTTCCTTGTTGGTCCAGCACTCGTCATAGGCATGATACATCAGCACCACCACCCCGATGCCAAGGACACAGCGCAGGGCAGTGCCCAGGAAGTCTGTCACGCCTGGGTTCAGTACTGGTAGTATCAGTCGTTTCCTCAAGCGACAGAGTCCTCGGCGCAGCAGTGTCCAGAGGATATGCGCCAAGAGAATCAGTAGGATATAACCCACCTTTGAGGTGAGGACATCCCAACTGAGGTAGCCAGCCAGGAACTCGCCAGCCTCCTGACTATTGGTCTCGCCGACAAGCATCAGCATCGTCGGCGTCAGTGTCGACTCAAAGCGCACATAACAGTACATGTCTGCTATCGCCACACCGTAGAACAGCACATAGAGCAGTGCCTTGACCCAGATACGGATCTTCCGTGGGAAAAGCATCAGTACGACACAGACGATATAAAGATCGAAGAAAAGCTCCAGTGCCGAGAGCTCGTACGGCTCAGCACCGTTCACATGAAGAGGGATCTCCACCTGCGTACACAGCCATCCGAGTGCGAACATAAAAACAAAGAACGCACCGTTCTGCTCGATCGGGGCGAAGAGATATCCTATCCACTTGAATATATTCAGTCGTCTAAGCATAATAGCCGTTTCTCTTAATCATATCTGCCACAGCACGCGGCACCAGTTGTCGGATGCTCCGGCCCTCACGGATCCGTCGACGGATATCCGTGCTTGAGATGTCGATCAGTTCCGCCTCGACGAGGCTCACCTGTCGGCCGTCGATTCCTGACAGACCGTCTTCCATGGTCTCACGTCGCGGATAGACCACCACCCGATAGTTCTTCAGGATATCGTCATGACGATACCAGCGATCGAAAGAGGCCCAGTTGTCGCCTCCAATCATCAACACGAACTCACGGTCGGGGTAGTCACGACTCAGAGCCTGTAGCGTGTTCCATGTATACGACGGTCTCGGCAGATGCATCTCGTAGTCGCTGACCACGATGCCTGGCATATCCTTTACGGCCGCCCTGGCCATCGCCAACCGCTCCTCGTCGCCGAGCAAGTCGCTCTGTTGTTTCAGAGGGTTCTGTGGCGATACCATCAGCCATACCTCATCGAGGTGCGCCTTCTCCATGAGTTGTCGCGCCAGTGAGAGATGTCCGTTATGTATTGGATTGAACGATCCCCCGAAGAGTCCGATGACCTTCTTCTGTGCCTCCGTAGAGATAACCTCACCCTGCCCCTCCGAAGAAGAGGAGAATTTATGGAAGTTCTTTGGAGGATCATTCTTTTTCATTTCTTGTTTTTCTATGCCATATAACAGCCGAAGGGCATCCCTCCTCTTTTGAGAACGTTAGGAGAGGTTCAAGAATTCCTCTATCACCGTCAGAGCGTCGGCTTTGGCTTGTTCCAGCACATCGTTGACGACGATACGGTCGAACTTCTCAGCGAAGGTCAGCTCAAACTCTGCACGAGCGATACGCTGGTCGATCACTTCAGGCGCATCCGTACCCCTACCCTCCAGTCTGCGACGCAGTTCCGCCACCGAAGGGGGCTGGATGAAGATGCTCAGTGCCTCGTCACCATAATGTTCCTTGATATTCACGCCACCCTTCACATCGACGTCGAACACCACGTTCTGACCAGCTTCCAACTGGCGCTCTACCTGTGCCTTCAGTGTACCATAGAAACGATCCTGGTACACCTCCTCGTACTCCAGAAACTCATCGTTATCTATCCGTTGACGGAACTCCTCGGGTGTCAGGAAGAAATACTCCACACCGTTCTGCTCCGTACCTCTCGGTGCCCGCGAGGTACAGGAGATAGAGAACGCCATATTCAGTTCCGGATGCTCCTTCATCAGCCATGAGATGATGGTTGACTTTCCCGTCCCACTAGGGGCAGAGAAGATGATTAGTTTTCCTCTCATATGTCTACGCTTTACAAGGCATTGAGCACTTGTTCTTTAATCTGCTCAAGTTCGTCTTTCATCTTGACGACGATGTTCTGCATCTCGGCCTGGTTGCTCTTCGAGCCGGTGGTGTTGATCTCACGACCCATCTCTTGGGCGATGAAGCCGAGCTTCTTTCCCTGTCCGGCAGGCTCGTTCATCGTGTCACGGAAATACTGCAGGTGGTTCGTCAGGCGCTGCTTCTCCTCACTGATGTCAAGTTTCTCGATATAGTAAATCAGCTCCTGCTCGAGACGGTTACGGTCGTAGTCCACTCCGGGGATCGTCTGCAGACCTTCCACGATACGTGCCTTGATCTTCTCGACACGGCTCTGCTCATACGGCTCGATATCGGCCAGCAGACGGGCGATATTGTCAATCTTCTCAGTGAACTTCTTCTGCAGGGCGGCGCCCTCCTGGGTACGGAAATCGGTGAGGTTCTTCAGAGCCTCAGCCACAGCACCGCGCAGAGCCTTCCACTCCTCTTCGTCGAGCACCTCCGTATCAGTCTTCGTCAGCACGTCTGGCATACGGAGCAGGGTATAGAACCAGTCTTCAGGCATGGGGATGCCCGTCTTCTCCGAGATGCCCTTGATCTGCTGATAGTAGTTCTCTACCAATGCGGCATTGATGGGTGTGGGGTCGACGGCCAGCTCTTTCTCTATCCACACGTTCATATCAACCTTTCCCCGGATGAGGGCCTCGGCCACCATCTGTCGCATCTCCATCTCCTTCTCACGGTAGAGGGGTGCGATACGGGTGTTCAGGTCGAGCTGCTTCGAGTTGAGCGACTTAACCTCTACATGGATCTTCTTCTCTTTATAGGTTACGACAGCCTTGCCGTAGCCTGTCATTGACTGTATCATGTGTACCTTATTTAACTATTTGACGGCAAAGGTACGAAAAAACGAGAGCAGAACAAAATAAGTTCACTTATTTTTTATGCCGAGTGCAAGTATCTTCGCGATTTCGATCGCAAAGATACGGAAATCGAGAGAAAAGCAAAAGGAAAAAGTTGAAAATCTTTGTTTATGTGAGGAAGAATATATACCTTTGCGTTCAGAATCAACCATTCATGAACTCATGAACATCCTATCTATTCTAACGCGTGTATACCCTTTTCAAGAGAATAGGCACTGGCTGAGAGACAGTGCCATATGCTGCGCCATCGTTTTCCTGATACTCTTTCTGCTGCAGCCTTTCGGGTTCAATATGTACAGAGGTAACAAACTGTTGGTATCGCTCCTGTTCGGGATTGCAGCCTTCGGCTCAAGCATAGTCTTCGGCCTGGTCGTAAGACTCATACAGAAACGTATCTCTCCCTGGCGTATCTGGCATGAGGCGTGCTACATTCTGGCCCTCATCATGCTCATCTACATCTGCAACCTCTGTATCTTCTCGCTTATCTTCCACTACCCGATGACCATGGACTTCTGTCTGATCTCGCTTTGCTGGACACTGATCATCGGCATGATCATCACTGTTTTTGCCATAGGGGTGAGCTACTCCCGTCATCTACGCAACGAACTAGCCTCGATGCTCAACAAGAACACTGAGGAGCAGAGTGATATCCTGGTGACCATTCACGACACGGCAGTGCGCGGCAAGGATCTGACGATCGGCATCAATGACTTCCTCTATGCCGAGGCACAGAAGAACAACGTGGTGATATACTACCTGTCAGAAGGTCAGGTGACGAGTACGGAGCTACGCTGTACGTTAGCCTCTATCCTGGAGGATCTGAGCTACGGGAACATCTTCCAATGTCACCGTTCGTTCATCGTCAACATGAACAATATCTCGTCGGCCAAAGGCAATTCCAACGGCTATCAGCTGATGCTCGGCAACTGTCGTAATCAGGTGCCTGTATCACGCACTTACGTGCCTAAGTTGAAGTCGTTTATTGCTTAGTCAGTCGTCCCAAAATCTAGCATTTCACCTTCTCGCTTAGTCATGCGGAACAGATCTTAGCTGTCTGTCACAGGAATTTGGAGGGACAAAAATTCCTCTCTATATTTGCAGCATGAAACAGTTAATCGCATTACTCATCATGCTGCTCGCTGCTCTGGATATGACAGCACAGCAAACCGTCACCGGACAGGTGACAGACGGCCGCGAGCCTCTCGCTGGTGCTAACGTATATATTTATGGTACGATCGACGGTTGTCTGACCGATTCGCTCGGACGGTTCTCTTTCAAGACCTCTCAGACTGGAGAGACAACGCTGAGAGTCTCGTATATCGGTTTTGAAGATTATGTCTATACTAAAGATGTTCATCAGATGCAACACCTGACTATCACCATGAAGGAGCAGGCCACCTCGATCAGCGAGGTCGTGGTCACCGCCAGCACCTTCCACTTCGGCAAGAGCGACAACATCAAGACGATGGATGCCCTCGACGTGGTGATGTCAGGCAACTCATGTGGTGACGTGGTAGCTGCCCTGCAGACCCTCCCTGGTACGCAGAAGGTCGGCGAAGACGGCAAACTCTACGTCAGAGGTGGCGAGAGTGATGAGTGCCAGACATTCGTCAACGGCATGCACGTGCTCGTACCTTATTCCACGAACGTACAGAACAGTGCGGTGCGCGGGCGCTTCTCTCCCTTCCTTTTCAAAGGCATCAACTTCTCACTGGGCGGATATGACGGTGAATACGGTCAGGCCCTCTCGTCAGTCCTGCCGATGGAGACCACCGACATGGCCACCAGCGACAAGATGGGTGTCAGCGCCTCGCTGGTAGACTGGAACATCGGTGGTACGAAATCGTTCCAGAACAGCAGTCTGGGATTCAACGTTGACTACACCAGCATGGGACTCTACGACCGTCTGTTCTCACAGCGGATGGACTTCACACGTCCCTACCGTAAGCTGTCGGGCGAAGCACAGTATAAGAAGGAGTTCTCGCAGGCCAGCATTCTGAAATCGTATGTAGGCTACGACCTGACATCAGTCGGACAGCATGTCGAAGACAGATCCCTCTCACTCAAGGAGCATAACTTCTACGCTAACGTCACCTACAAGACCAATATCGGACAAGGCTTCAGTCTTTTTACCGGCATGGCTAACTCAACGGTGTTCAGTGATATCGACGACGCTCTGACAGTCGGCGACCACTATCACAACCGTCGCAATGAGATCCATCTGAAAGCAGAACTCAGAAAGGTGTTCTCGCCTATCCTGAAGATGTCGGCAGGCGTCGAGGATTATATCCGGAACAGTTCCAAGCGCTACGATACCAGTGAGTACAACCTGGACTACAACCTGCTGGCAGCTCATGTCGATGCACAGGTGCGTGTCGTTCCCCGTCTGTTCCTGAACCTCTCGGCAAGGGCAGAGCATGTGAGCTATCTCGACAAGATCCAGCTGATGCCGCGCGCCACCTTGAGCTATGTGCCCAACAAGCACTTCCAACTGTCGGCCATGTTCGGACAATACAGTCAGACGGCTCAGGACGACTATATCGCCATCAGCAACAAACAGCTCAACCAGAGCACTGCCACCCATGGCATCATCAGCATGCAGTATCAGACGGCAAATACGCTGCTGAAGGTAGAGCCTTACTACAAGAAATACAAAGGTCTGCCCCTGCACAACGGTAACACCTACGTGTCGGACGGCTATGGCACAAGCAAGGGTCTGGATGTGTATCTTGAGAACCGCTCACTCATCAAGAATCTCACGACAACACTTTCCTACTCTTTCAACGACTCTGAGCGTTTCTACCTGGACTATACCAGACCCTGCACACCCGACTATGCCTCACGTCACAATCTGCGCATGTCGGCTAAGTACTCACTCGGAAAGGTCATCCTCGGACTGGCGGAGTCGTATGCCAGCAGCAGAGAGTTCCCCACGGGTAAGACCCCTTACTACAACAGCGTAGATGCTAATGTGACGTTCCTGGTCAGTCCGAAGGTCATCGTCTACACCTCGCTGAATAACATCCTTGGTCGCACCAATGTGTTTGGCTACGACTCGATGGGCAGTCCATCTACAGCCTCTCGCGACCGTTTCTTCTATATCGGAATATTTGTTTCACTTAAAAGTAATAAAGCTTATGACATCTCAAATTTCTAAGTCGATCGTCATCATGATCGCATGCCTCTTCATGGCAGTCAGTAACATCAATGCCCAGCAGCAGCAACAGCAACTCCCGATGGCTGCGCTGATCGGCCAGTCACTCTCCAAGCTCCAGGACTACACGCCCGAGAAGGCGCTGACCTGTATCGCAGAGCTCAAACGCATCGATGCGATGTTCCCAGACAGCATCCAACCGAAATATCAGGCCGCGCTTCAGTCACTGTACTATGCCGTACAGTTCCCTCACGCAGGACAGACAGAGAGTCTGCTTGCCGACGTGGAGCAGAGCATCGGGAAGATTGGACAGATGCCCAACAACGATGCCTCTGACCTCTGCACGCTCAAAGGATTCCTCTATATGGTACGTATCGTACAGGATCCGGCCCAGAACGCAGCCCGTTACTACAGAGACGTGCTCGAGAACTATGACAAGGCCCTGAAGCTGAATCCCGACAACCAGGTAGCCAAGGACCTTCAGCAGAAATTCATGGACGGTATGCAGAAAGCCATCGGTCAATAAACACACTCATCTGATATAATCATTTCTTAATAACCATTCACAGAATCAAACAATGAAAAAAGCAATAAAGATCATCCTGTTGGTCATCCTCGTGTTAGTGGTGATAGTTGGCGTAGGAGCCTGGAACACGTTTGGTCCGCTGGTCAAGGGAGCACAATCCGTTGAGAAACTGGACGAAGGCCTCTACTACATGGAATATAGAGGCGATGACGGCTTCGACGAGCTGATGAGAAGAGGCGGCGGCGAAAGCGCTCAGGTGCTTTCAGGCTACGCCATGGAGTTCCTGTCGAAAGGCTACTACACACCGCCAACGCCCAACCCGTCGAAGACCCCTTACGGCTGTTCTACACTGACAGCCCGCACACCCGAGGGTGGCTTCCTGATGGGGCGTAACTTCGACTATATGTCGGGCACTGCCATGATCCTGCATACCATCCCCGACAACGGCTACGAATCGATCACCACCTTCAATGTCGAGTATTACGGGTTCGGAGAGAACTGGTTGCCAGAAGGCTTCGCCAACCAGTATATGGCATTGACAGGACTGTTTTTCGCTCTGGACGGTATCAACGAGAAAGGTCTTGCCGTCGCAGTGCTGATGGCCGGCGACGATGTGGAGACACACCAGCACACCAGCAAGCCCGATCTCACCAACTCGGCCGCTGTCCGTTATATGCTTAAGAATGCCGCCAACGTCGACGAGGCTCTCGACCTACTTCGTGGCATAGATATGCATTCTGACATCGGTGCTGCACAGCACTATGCCATCGCCGATGCTTCAGGTAAGAGCGTCGTGGTGGAATATGTAGACGATCAGATGGTTGTCACCGAGACACCGGCCGTGACCAACCACTATCTCTGTGAGGCTAAGCATAATGTCGGGCTGAAGGAGAACGACCTTCGTTACGACCTGCTCTGTGAACGGTTCAACCAGAATGGTGGAGTTATGACGCAAGAGGGACTCACTGATGCCATCCTTTCGGTATCACAAGCCAGCAGAGAAGGTTTCTGGGGCACCCTCTGGACCATGGTCATGGATCTGAAGAATCCGTCTGTCACTTACTATTCCCGTCGTCACTTCGACAAGCCTTTCCGCTTCGAACTCGGCAAAAAGTGACGAATCTCTCCATCAGAAGTCACATGAAGGATGTTTTGTCATCAACAAGGCATCTTTCATGTGGCTTCTGATTTCCTAATTCCTAGTGTCTCATAATTGTCTTACCCTGAGAAACACATAATTTTTTATCATCTTCTTTGTTATTTGTATCATAATGTCATATTTATACCATTTGTCAACTCTTTGTCAACTCAAAATTTTGTGGTAATCAACTAATAGACGTACATTTGCCAGCAAAGTAAACAAAACGTAGTATTATTAACAGACCATACTGTGAAAAAGGAGCGGAAACCGAAAAGCTATATGAGTAGGTATTTTTCTCAATTACAAAATTATGAAAAGATTTTTTTATTTAGTGGCAAGTCTGTTCTTGTTGTATTCCTGTTCAGAGGATCAAACAGACATGGTACAAAACGAAAACCTTGCAGATGAGGTGACCTTTGAAAATTCTAAACTAAGTTTGCGACAGGCACTTTCTTATGCTTCTATGTTTAATCCTGGGATGGAAAAGAATGACAGCCCGGAATCACTTACAAGATCTGTCGACCCTATCGCAAAAGTTGTATCTGATGTGGATTTCTACATTGAAGATGGTGACACACTTCTGTATGCCGTTAACTATATGAATGATGAAGGATATGTTCTTATTGCGGGCGACAACAGCTCATTCCCTATTCTTGGACATTCAAACCAGGGTAATCTCCAGTTCTCTGACATCTCTGACGAGAGTCCGATGGCCATGTTCATATCGGCAATGAAGAATAGAGTGAAGAACAATATTCATAATGGGACTTCCACAGAAACAGACTATTTCGATAACTGGAAAGATCTGGGACGCAGTGGTTATGAATATGAAATTACGGTTAACGACAACGAGCCACAGGCTCAGACACGAGGACGTAAGAGCAGCTCTGGTAAAAAGTCTATCTACCCATATACAGGAAAAGATCTGGACTATTGGTGTCAGGAGGGCGGCTACAATATGTGCGCACCCAACCGCGCTTGTATCGGATGTCCAGCCATCTCTATAGGAATGCTGATGTATGACACCTCCCAGAGAATGCTTGGTAACGTTACGCCGACATATCCGAGTTTTAATTACACCGATATGAGAGACCTGAAAAATGTTACCACAGTTACTGAGACAGCTAGAAAACTTAGACAGATTGCCGATAGTATTCCTAACTACGACTGGGGAAAAAAGAAGGACGCAGGAAGCGGTGCTATGCCTGAGGACATCCTGACTGGCCTTAAGAAGTTGGGGTATAAGAATGCTCGTCTCGCTAGCTATGATTTCGAAACCGTATACAATAACCTAAGTTTCACTGGTATCAATTATTTCGGCAATGAGGCTACCTTCTACAGAGGTGTACTTCTCGGCGCCATCAGTTACGACGGATATGGTGGTCATATCTGGTTCTGCGATGGTTATTATGAGCAGTCGTATACTGTAACGAAGAAGTTCCTTGGTATTAAGGTTAAATCATGGACAGAATATGACGACAGACTGTATATGAACTGGGGTTGGGGACCAGATGGTGGCAATGGTTGGTACCTAGCTACAGACAATGTATGGTCTTCAATCGAAGGAAATCCCGATGTAAGGTTCAAATACGATCCTAAGATGTATATCAATCTAAGTACTTATGTTTGGTAGTAAAAATATCATTAGTATAATAGCCATAGTGCTGTGTCTGACATCGTGTCATAAGGATGATTCATACAGTCCCTTCCGTGCTTCTGCAATACATAATGGTGTGTTGATTTCATATACTGATGCCGAGGGGAACGATCTCCTCGCGTCGGGAAATGTTACGAATACGATTTCCATTCTTGGGGAGTCTTCAAAAAAGATTATCCCTTTTGAAATAAAAAGTATTGAAGATCGTGGAGAATCTCGAAATTATCTGTCGTTCAATGCAGAACTGCCAACCACAAGCGGGATGGTTTTCAATGCAGACAAGTCAGAGGGTCATGGTGAGTCTATTGTTAAGTTGAATATATGCAATAAGTCGCTAAAGTTGACATGCAAGTTCATCTATATATGCTCCAATCCCGGAAATCTTGGCTCGAATATCATCCAGCTTGATTGTGTTGAATGTAATGGCACCTCCAGAAGTGAAAAGATGAATTCACAACTGGTTTTGGAACTCGCTGATTATATCGACAAATAGCACGAAACAGTTATAGTATTATTAGAATATAGATCACGGGGACATTTATCCCTGTGATCTATTTAATTTATATTCTTATTATAATAATTATATATGAATAACAAGGTCTTTTCTCGGGGGAAGGATAAAAAAATACTGTATTTTTATTCAATCGATTGCACATCATAAACTACAGATAATCACATTTTTCGATAACACCCTATTTAAATCTTTGCTACATTTGCTGCCGCAAAATGATATTGCTACATTTTAACTAACTAAAAACTACAATGATGAAAAAGTTATTATGCAAGAGAACTGGCAATGCACTTGTTGCCACAGGAATGTTGCTCAGCTCTATGCTGATGCTGAGTTGCTCTGACACGCTGGAGCCCGTACTGCCAGCACAACCACAGACCGACGAGACGATGACGCGCGCCGCCAGCAGTCTCCAGCCTCTCAACGATGTTATGATGCAGGCATTCTATTGGAATGTACCTGTTGACGAGACCAACAAGAATGGCTCTTGGTGGAATACGCTTCGCTCTAAAGCTTCTGAGATGAAGTCGAGTGGCATCACCGCCATCTGGACACCTGTACCCTCGAAGGGTAACTGGGGTATCGTGGATAACGGTTATGGCATCTACGACCACTACGACCTCGGAAACTACAATCAGAAAGGTACTACCGAGACACGTTTCGGTAGCCGTGCTGAGTTGGAGTCGATGATCAGCACCATGCATCAGTCGCCGAAGATCAGTGTATACTCCGATGTTGTGCTCAACCACGTTTATTCTTCCGACGAGAACGAGGAAGTGAACCCCGCCGTCAAAGCCTATGTATTCGGTGAGGCTCATGGTGAGCAGAACAAGCCTTATCCCGCTAACGAGATCCGTTGGGTCATCCCCAATGCAGCAACAGGCGATTATTACATTCAGATCAAGGGCTACGGACTGCCTTGGAACGAATCCTCCACTCAGCGTGGCTACGACCTCATGATTCGTTGGGACAACAGCAATATCTCCTCTAATTATAGCTGGGAGTATGAACCCAACAACGGTAATGGCAGTTTCAACAACTTCCCCGGCTCAGGTCGCGTCATCCGTGGACATATGGAGAACCGTTCGGATATCGACGAGTATAAGATCCATGTATCGTCTAAGCACGACATCGAGATCCGTCTCTCTGCCAAGCGCGAAGATGGCAGCAACTGGGTAGATGCCGGTAGCATGCTCGGTTACTATCCCGTGGCTGTATGGTATAATGGTAACAACCTTGCCAATACCACTCTTCAGGCACGTACCAACACACACATCACCTATGTCAACCATACCGGCAGCGGTGAGCCTAACTACTCTTGGAACTACAGTCATTTCCACCCGGCCGATGCCAATGACTGGCTTGGTGACTACGGATCAGACGAGATCATCACCAACACCAAGTTCTTCGGTAACGACTACAACACCTTTAACAGCACTGTCCAGACCCGTCTGAACAACTGGGGTAAGTGGCTGGTCAACAAGATCCATTTCGACGGTTTCCGTCTTGATTTCGTCCGCGGCTTCCAGGAGTCGTTCGTAGCCAACTGGGTGAACGGTCTTCCTCATGTCGATGGCGCTCAGCCCTTCATCGTCGGTGAGTACTGGGGTGCCGATTATCGCATCAAGAACTGGGTGAACACTGTGGCCTCCTACGGTGCACAGGTCAACGGCTTCGACTTCCCGTTGAAGAGCACCCTCACCGAGATGTGTAATGGTAATGGAAACTCCTTCAACATGTCATGGCTGAACCACGCAGGTATGGTACGCAACAATAGTGGTAATGGTCTCCCTGGTACCTCTGTAGTGACCTTCCTCGACAACCACGACACAGGAAAAGAGCACGACAAATGGGTGACCAAGGATCACCAGCTGGGTTATGCCTACATCCTTACCCACGAGGGACGTCCCTGTCTGTTCTATCCTCACTTCTTCGGTGTGACACAGGTTGATGCCGATCATTCTAACTATACTACCACTGCTCCTTCTTCACTGAAGAACAAGCTTAAGAAACTCATCGAGATCCGTAAGAAGTATCTGGGTGGTATCATCACTGTGCTCAGCGAGACTGGTAACCCCTATCCCTCTAGCAACTGTCAGAACCTCTATATTGCCCGTCGTCAGGGTAATGGTACCAAAGATGGTGCCATCATCGTGCTCAACAACCACGATAGCAGTACTAAGGCCATGTGGGTAACAGTGAATGCCTCTGGCTTCAGCAACTGGTCTGGCAAGCGTCTGGTCAATGTCCTGAACACTTCACAGAAGGTTACCGTTGAGGCCGACGGTCGTGTAGAACTCTCTGCTCCTGCACGAGGCTACAGCATCTGGGTCAAAGAGTCTGACCTGTAATCATCCCAAAGTGGTCGAGCCCCAACAGCCCGGCCACTCTTTTTGCCATAAAAACATTCCACCCGGGCTTTCACAAGTCCGGGTGGATTCATCTGATTCTAATCTGATTCAGATGAGAGCAGCCTTTTACGCTGCCATCATAAACTTCAATACAATTTATAACTAATTAAACCATCAGCTATCTTAATCATAGACAGGTGTTCCCGTCATATTCGAGCCTGCTGCACCTGCCCCCCAACCTGGGTTCTGCTTCAGCACAGCCTCATCGTTGACGATAGATATCTGCGAGGGCGGTATCATGACGAAGCCGTCTGTATCGGCGTAACGCTGAGCCCAGCTACTGCCGCCCACACCTTGTCCATGACGCATCACCGTCCAGTGACCAGCATAGTTTACACGCGATCCGTCCTGACGCTGTAGGGCAACGGCAGCCTCACAGTCTATACCACCATTTCGTCCTGACCATCGACGCAGGTCGTTATAGCGAATACCCTCACATGCCAGCTCCCAACGGCGCTCATCTTTGATGTTCTTCCACGAATAGGTGGTAGCGGGCAGTCCGGCACGGGCACGCACCTTGTTCATCTGGTCGGCAGTTCCCGTCAGTTCTGAGTGCATCAGCATCACGTCGGCCAAGCGGAGCAGGATCATGTCTGCATAGTGGTCGCCCTGGAAAGAGTTCTTATTGTTGTTGGCAGCGCTGGTCTGCTCTGTACGGTATACACCCCACCAGGTATAGACAGAGTTCATGTCGTTCCAGTGCGACTTCGAACAAGTGATCGGCATCCATTTTTTGTTATAGAGGCCGGCATCCTCAGAGCAGTTGGTAACAAAGACAAACTTCTTGCATTCTTCAGGTGCGTTGAGGATCGTTGCCTTCTTTCGTGGGTCATCATCGCTCCAGTCGTCCCAAAGGGTGGCGTTGACAATACCCTGTCCCCATCCCTGTCCAAAGGGCATGGTATCTTCAAAGCCGTTGGAGTTTCCATCCTTGTCGCTACCATTACGCAGACCGCAGTAGAGAGACACCTGATTGGTGAATCCCATCTGGATGTTTCCGCTCCAGCCGCCAGAGTTCATATACTGCACTTGGAACATCTCCTCACAGTTTCCGTTACCGGCCCATACCTTTCCGGCCTCAGCCAGATCCTTCACAAAGTCATATTCGTTGATGGTATATTTGTTGGTATACTGCCAAAGCAATCTGAAATCTTCCACAAGACTATAACCGCCATTGTTGATGGCATCCTCCACATAACTAATAACCTGAGCTTTGCTCAGCGATGTGCCTGCACCTTCCTGATCGAAGTCGAAGACCACATCGGCAAGTGAGGCTGTAGCCAGTTCACCGGCCTTCTTATAGAAGCCTTCATAGAACATATAAGCACGAGCCAGCATACCCTCGGCAGCAGCCTTCGTGGCATGACCGTCGCCCATGGTGGTCATACCATGACTCATCAGATTAGCTGCACTGACGAAGTCGGCAAGGATATGCGGATAGGTCACCGTCTCTGCATCCTGTTGCGGACAAGGGTCTGGAGCGGCAGCAGCCCAATAGGCCGGGATGTCACCCCAAAACTGTGCGCCCCAGAGATAGAACAGACCACGCATGAAATAAGCCTCACCCACCATCTGATTGCGCGCTTTCTCCTGACCTGTCCAGTCGAAAGCATCGACACCATAGATGATAGCATTGGCACGAGCGATTCCTATATAAACCCTTTGCCAGAGCTTATCAAACATGTCCTCCTGATTGGCCATCAGATGACCAATGGCATGAATCTGTGTCGAGCCCGTACTACCACCGCCATTTCCCTCGTCCGACATGATGTGGTTGACAAGCCAAGGCGTCTCCTTGGCCGTCTGACTTATTTGGTTCATCACCCCATAAAGGGCGGCTAGCTCTTTGTTCAGGTCTTCTGCCGAAGCCGGGTAGTTTGAGGTGTTAGCCTCCGTATAATTATTTGTATCGAGACAGTCTTCGCAGGAGGTGACACCTACGGTGAACAGAGCCGCGATGACTATTATATATATCTTTTTCATATTTTCAACGCTTCAATTGTTTAACTCTTAGAACTTAATACTTGCTCCCAGGATAAAGGTACGGGCAGAAGGATAGAGACCGACATCAATACCACGGATGAAGTTCATGTTATCATCACTCTTACCGCCATCGGCAGAACATTCCGGATCAACACCCGTATAGCCAGTAAACGTGTAGAGGTTCTGTACCTGCATATAAAGGCGAAGCTGACTGAACGGAGAACTCTTCCATATCTTGTTGAAGTTATAGCCCAGCGTGAGGTTCTGTACCTTGAAATAGTCGGCATTCTGCATGAACCGTGTCGATACCCACTGATCTGCTAACAGACCACAAGTCAGACGAGGCTGTGTGTTACTTGTTCCCTCACCATGCCAGCGATCGAACACATCGGTGGTATACTGTTCATATTGGTTGGCTCTTTGGGCGGTACGATAACACTGCATAATCTGCTGACCAAAAGCGCCAAAGCCAGTTACACCGAAGTCGAAGCCCTTCCACTCGCAACCGAGACTGATGCCAAGGGTCACATCGGGATTCGGATTACCGATCTCATGACGGTCGAGGTCATAGTTGATTACACCATCATCATCATAGTCGGTCCAGATAGGGTCACCAGGTTCCGCTGTATCGAGGACGGGCTTGCCTGCGTTACGGGCAGCGTCGATTTCGGCCTGGTTCTGCCAGATACCATCGTACGACATACCATAGAAATAGCCTACCGGATGACCTTCTTCTACGAGTGACACATACGATGAGCCCTGGAAAAGACTATTCAGATACTTACTATCCGTACCTATCTTTCCACCATTGGCGGCCAGACGTGTTACCTCGTTCTTGTTGGTAGCCACGTTCACGTTGGCATGATAGCTGAAGTCGCTGCCTATCTTATCATGCCATGAGAGTGCTACCTCGATACCAGTGTTCTTGATGTCGCCACCATTGATCATGGCAGGCTCCTCGTAGCCGAGTACCTGATTCATCGGTGCTTGTACCAGCCAGTCTTTGGTCATCTTCACGTACCAGTCGAAACTCAGACCAAGACGACCGCCCAGGAAGCGCGCATCCATACCGATATTAGTCTGCTCGGAGGTCTCCCAAGTGACATCCTCATTGGGTGGGTTCTTGGCATAGGCACCAGAAGTGTAGTTATTCTGACCTAAGGTGTAGATGTCATCGTTACTGAACTTGTAACCATAGTCGGCATAAGTCGTGGGCGAGAACCCGATGTTAGAAAGATAGTAGAAGTTACCGATCTGACAGTTACCATTCTGTCCCCATGAAGCACGGAGCTTCAAGAAGTCGAGCCAGCTGGCGGTATTCTCCATAAATTTCTCGTTGGTGATTACCCAACCAGCAGAGAACGATGGAAAGTAACCCCAGCGCTTACCACGTGCGAAGTTATTGGAACCGTCAGCACGAAGAATAGCTGTGGCCATGTATTTCTCGTCGTAGTTCCAGTTCATACGTCCGAAAAACGACACGATACTGGTCTGCATGGGGTTGTCATAGCCCGAGTGACCGTTAAGATAGTCGCCCTCATAGTTTGATGGGATGTTGTAATACCATCCATTGCGTACGAGTGGGTTCAGTCTGTCCTCACTGACATTGAAGCCCATCTTCATACCAGCGCTCCACTGCGAGCGCTCCAACGACTGTCCCACGAGCATATCTATCGTGTGTTTCCCGAGTTTCGGAAGGATATACGACAGCGTGTTCTCATAGGTGAAAGTGCTGCCCTGACTCTGGGTCATGTTCATGGTATAGTTGGCACTTGCACTGGTTGGACCGGAGTTGTAAGGCATGCAGATATCCCTGCTGTTTGCACTCTGATAGCCCGTATTGAATTGTCCGCGGTAGCGCAGGTTCTTGATCGGTTCAACAATCCAATAGAAGGTACCACTGACGCCAAAAGAGCGATGTTTGTTAATAGAGTTGTAACCACCTGCGAGGAAGTGGTTCAGTGGGTTACTATAAACCTCTGTACTATAGCCTGCACCGTTTTTATCGTAAGAGGCAATGTTTCCCTCTGCATCATAGGCCTCTACCAATGGTGATGCCACATAAGCCGCCTGCATAATGTTCCAGTAGCCACTGCCCTCTGCCAGATCGTGACTCCTGCGATAAGAATAGCTTACATTCTCACCGATAGTGATGATATCGTGGCTCTCTCCAAGCAGATCTCTACCTTTCAGCAATACATGCTCAGAGTTGATACGAGCACCAAAGCGCTTGTAGTTAGAGGCATTGTCGCCACCCATGATACCCTCATTAGAGCTATAGTTAAGCGATATTGAGAACTTCGAGTTCTCAGTACCACCGTTCATTGTTATGGCATGACTGAACTGTAGAGCATTCTTATTCTCGTACTCCTTGATCCAGTCGGTACCTGTCCAACCGCCCTTTACCTTATCTACTATATATTGTGGAACGATGCTTGACCAGTTAGTTGCCTCGCCATAGGTGTTGACATTGGTCTCGTCGATAATCTGCATATACTGCTGAGCGTTCAACAAATCGGGCACCTTATAGGCATTCGACCAGCCTACATAACCGTCGTACTGTAGCTGTACCTTTCCTGCCTTACCCTGTTTGGTTGTCACGAGGATTACACCATTGGCAGCACGTGCACCATAGATGGCAGCCGAGGCAGCATCCTTCAGTACGTCGATTGACTCGATATCGTTCGGATTAAGACCATTCAGTCCATCATCTGCCGTTCCGGCATTGATACCGTCGATAATCAACAATGGAGAACTCTCGCCGATCGTGCCAATACCACGAATATTCACCTTGAATCCCTTACCGGGCTGAGAGGAGCCCTGAGTAATCTGTACACCAGGTGTACTCGACTGCATGGCAGTCAGGGCATTGGTGGTGTTCATCTTGGCGATGTCTTCTCCTTTTACCTGAACGGTGGCTCCTGTGACAAGTTTCTTCTTTTGTACACCATAGCCTACCACAACCACCTCTTCTAAGACGGCATTGTCGTCTTTCATCTTAATCAAAAGACTCTCTTGTTGACCTACTTTAATCTCTTGTGTCTCGAAACCGATGAACGAGACCACAATGGATGCACCAGGATTCACGTTGAGGGTGAAGTTTCCGTCAAGATCGGTGATTGTACCATTCGAGGTACCTTTCTCCATGATACTGGCACCGATAACCGGTCCCGTCGCATCAACCACGGTTCCTTTGATCTTCTTTGTCGCCTGCTGAACCTCACTGACAGAAGTCGCAGCGCTCGCATTTGGTGAGTAGCAAAAGCCCGACAAGGTGAGCACTCCCACTAAAAGAGCAGTTTTACTGATTGTTTTTCCCATACATTTTGTTTTTTATTATTGGTTGTATTACACAGATTGTACCTCTTACGTCGCTTGCAAAGTTAGTTCATTTTCTTAGGTTATACCTATATCATTTGTTGACAAGAACGACCACATTTTTACAGAGAAACATTCGTAACATGAAAAGGCAACAAAGACAACATATAAATACATTCCGCCCGAACTTTCGCAAGTCCGGGCGGAGATCCTATTGAAGATAGAAAGCAATTAGACTTTCTGTCACTTCTTGCAGCGCTCCATATAGACAGCGCGCAAGTCGGACCATTTATAATATGGATAGCAGTTGGTTGGCACAGGCAGACTAGCCTCAGCACCATTGAGAAGACATTTCACTAAGATATCATCTACACCCTTCTGACCACGGTAGAACACCAATTGGATGTTCGAGGCCTTACAGGTTTGCCAGTTCTGGTAGACGTTCTTCACCTCATATGGATCCTCTGGGTCACGGTCGGCGCCATTGATACCCATCAGCACCGTCAACGGTCCTATGCATGAGTCGTGCCCGAAGCGTAGGTCGGCAATGTGGTCGCTACTGCCTGCAATCACGGCATCGGCCTTTCTCATGATATCCTCGAGGATGGGAATCATCTCGTACTGTGGTTCGAACACCCAGGAATAAGAATCCAGGTTCGTGTACTCCCATCTGTTCACAATTTCCTCATCAGACACAAGCCGTCCCATCATTCCCTCATGGGCGATGTTTGGCAGCGACGTATAGAGTTCAATCAGGTTGTCTGCGATATGACGCACGTTTCCAGACAATCCTTCAGTGCTGACGAACATCCGTGAAAGAACCTTCTGTGGCAGTGAGTCGGTAAAAGAGAACTTATCGCGGTTGTCCTCCCAGCGTGGTTTCACCTTCGGGAACTTCCGTCTATCCAGGTTCTGACCATCAGTGGGTACGACACCGTTAAGCGTGAAACGTGACGACTGCTCACGGATCTCTATGGCAGGGTTACACTGTACCAGTTCCTGGCAGAATGCCGACATACTGAGCACACACCGACCCGATAATGAGGCGATGGCAAGCACATTACCACCCTTTTCGAACACCTGCGGGAAACGGTTATACATCGTACGAGCGATGTGCTGATGCTGTTCCCAACCAAGTTGCGTGAGTTCCGATGCTCCCGTCATCAGTTCTTTCCTGACAGCCATAAATTTATCATAAAAGGCCTCTCCTTCAGCCGTCAGGAGCTGACGACCATGGGCAATGGTCAACACCGTGTCAAGTTCATTATAAAGACGACTGTTCCAATAATAGCGCGAACCATGACGGGCATAGTGACTCACATAGAACGGCTGATAGCCGTTTGGAGCTTCGGTCATCTGAGAGGAGTCGCACGGATAGGGATAATCATTCCCATATGCTTTCCTTGGATCGGCCTTCAGTTGGTCAAGCACTTTCGACTGTTGTGCCCAGCCAGTCATGACAAGGCCTACGAGCAACATTACAGTTGCCATCTTTCTTTTCACTTCATTCATTATTTATTCCATTTTTGTTTTTATACTCATCAGGGGTCATCCCAAACTCCGCCTTGAAATACTTGGAGAAAACACGAGGTGAGTTGAAGCCCACCTGATAGGCAATCTCCGAGACATACAGTCCGCTCTTCTCCAACAGTTGCTTGCCGCGCTTCAAGCGTAACAATCGGATAAACTGGATGGGTGTGCGTCCCGTGAGATGCTGCAGTTTCTTATAGAGTTGTGACCTGTGGACACCCATCGCACTGCTCAGTTCCTCCACATTAAAGTCTGAATCTGAGATATGCGCCTCGACCTGTGTGATAGCATTGGTGATAAACTGTTCGTCGAGCGATGTAACCGTAATCTCCGACGGTTCGATATCTATCTCGTTCTTAAAGCGCTGATGCTGTTGACGACTGCGCTCAAGGAGGTTATGGATGCGCTGAAGCAGGATACTCATGCTGAAGGGCTTGGTGATATAATCATCGGCACCGGCCTCCAGACCTTCCAACTCATTCGTGCTCTGAGCCTTAGCTGTGAGTAAGATAACAGGGATATGCGAGGTTGCGATATCGGACTTGACCATACGACATAACTCCAGACCATCCATTCCGTCCATCATCACATCACTGATGATGATATCCACATCGTTCTCCTGAAGCTGTTCCAGAGCATTCTCTCCATTGGAAGCACTGACCACATTATACATGCCCGACAGACTCTGACTGACATACGTCAGGAAATCGCTATTGTCATCGACCACCAGGACTGTTGTCTCATGCAACGGCTCGTTCTGTTCCACTGGTATTGTCTCGTCGCTCTCCTCTTCCTTCTCCTGCTCATGCGTTCCTTGACACAAGGGTAATGTGATACAGAATACCGTGCCCTTTCCTGCCTCATTATCCTGTATCGTGATCTCACCTCCTTGCAGATGAACGTATTCCCGGACGATATGCAGGCCTATGCCGCTACCGATTGCCTGAAGATGAGCGTTGTCCGACTGATAGAATCGGTCGAAAACCAGTTGTTTCTCCTCATCGGATATACCTATCCCCGTATCAGCCACTCGGATAACGACATGCCCATCCAGCACATCAGTGCTCACGGTGATGCTTCCACCACGATCGGTGAACTTAAAGGCATTGGCCAAAAGATTCATGATGATTTTAGTCATCTTATCCCTATCGAACTGTGTCTCCACGCGCTCCACCATCGGTTGGAAATCCAGACTGATTCCTTCTTTCTTTGCCTTCAGTCTGAAGGTATCGCAGATATCACCGATTGTCGAGACAATATCACCATACGAAAGGTTCACTTTCTCGTTTCCAAACTCCAGTCTGCGGAAGTCAAGAATCTGGTTCACCAACGACAGTAGTAAGTCAGCATTACGATGGATCAACCCCAGCATCGACTTGGTAGCTGTATCCTCTGCCTTCCCTTCCAGATCCTCCACTGGACCTATGATCAACGACAATGGCGTACGTAGATCATGACTGATATTCGTGAAGAAGCGGAGCTTCATTTCGTTCAAGTGCTTCTCCTGTTCCTGTTGCAGAGCCAACTGCTGCAGCCGCATCTCATACTCCCTTTTATTACGGAAATAGCGGAGCATACCAATAGCCACGCTTATGACTATCAGCAGATAGATCAGATAGGCCCACCAGCTGCGCCATAACGGAGGCGCTATCGAGATATCCAACAGGTGACTCTCCAAGGCATCTTGTGTTTTCGTGAAGAGCTGATACTCTCCGGGAGGCAAGTTAGAGAGTACGATTGTCTGATTGTCTACCAACTGCCACGTGTCCGAGAGGCCACGTAGCTGATAATAATAGATGTCGGTCGGTGTCCGTTCCTCGAACAGTCTGGAACACTCTACCACAATATTATTCTCATTATACTTCAGGTTGAGCGATTTCGTCAGTCCCACATCATGGGTGATCAGCACCCTACCATTCAAGGGCTTGTTCGGCGACAAAATCTCATCGTTGATACTGATACAGCCGATGGCCAAGGGCTTCTCCTCCGACTTCCTGTCCTTTTGCTCCATCAGTCTGTTCAGGTTGATGCATTGATAGCCGTTGTCTGTACCAAGCCATAGCTGGTTCATCCGGTCAATATGAATGGCACCAGGGTTATAATAGATCCGCTCTCCTTCCGGATTGATGTTAAACACCTTGTATTCCCATTCCACCTGGTTGTTCTGACGATGACGTAGCATCACCAACTTATGACCATTGACCACCCAGAGATTATCCGACTTGTCGAGAGTGGCACATCTCGATAATCCCTTCTCCAATGTGGATGGCAGACTGACGAGTCCCCCCTGAGGATCAATAATTGTCAGACCCAAGGCACGGTTGCCGTCACCTAACAGATAGACATAGTTCTGACGATCTATACAGCCATGCCTGAAGATGCCATCGCGTATCTTCTTCCATCGTCCACTGGCATCCATGACGAAATAGCCTTTCGTTGCCACTGCGTGCAGTCGACCCTGATGATAGTTCAGGTCGAAAACGAAGTTTGCCCAGATATGGGTATCGACAATCTGGCCTGTTGTCAGATCCATACGCCACACGCCTTTACCCTGTAATGCCACATAAACTTGTCCTGTCGGGGTGAATGCTATATTATAAGGTGACTCGCCCTTGAAATAAAACTCCCGTTTCCCCTGAATGGTCATATGCAGCAGCCCCTGCTTATAGAGACCTGCCCATAAGGAACCATCCGACCCAGTCTTCAGGAAAGAGACGGAAGCCCCACCAAGCACCTGTTCCCAGCGTCCTTCCATGAGTGGGCGGTAAAAGATACCTCGGTCCTCAAGCCCCATCCATAGTCCTTTTCCATCAATCGTCTGGGCAAAAGAGAGCACATCGGTCATCGCATTCGGATTCTGACGATCCATGACCTGATAAAGCATACCGCAGTTCTGTTTCTTGTCATAGATAGAGATGCCGCCTTTGGAATAGGCCACCCACATGGCACCACTGGTCTTCTCGTAATGCAGCATATAGATCTGGTTATCCCTGATGCTGTTGGCATCGCCTAGCATATGTTCCAGATGATGTCTGATCTGCAGGTCCGTATCGCAGATATAGATACCATCGTTCTCCTGTCCTATCCATATCTTCCCACCAGGGCCACACGCGATGGCCGACACATGAGAAGGGAATGCCACAGACGACATCCATTTCTGGGCCTGATAGTTATATCCCTGTACAATCTTATTATCACTCAGCCACACGTTGCATGTCTCATCCATCGTCAGCTGCGTCTCGTATTTCACTTCACATGCTAGCGGCTCCCGACGTATGAGCACCTTCGATCCCAAGGAGAAGAAATACAAGTTCTTTGTCGTCAGAACCGCGAAGGCCCGACGGTTCGACTCCACCTTCATCACCTGTTCACCATTGTCTTCAAGTAATATGCTCCGTACGTTCCCATCATCCAAGTCGAGCGCATAAAGCTGATGATCCTGCCAGATCAGGCAGTTTCTTCGGTTTTCTATATAGATGGAGAAATCCCTGTTTTTGTCGATATGAATATTCTTCTTTCCTAACAAATCGGCCACATCGGCTGTACACGCGTTGGTCTTCGGGTCATAGATCATAATGCCACTACCATGTGTCACCATCCATAACTGTCCTTTGCTATCTTCAAATATTCTGTCGATACCCGTCCGCATACGCTGGTGCTGGCGGTCATAACCGTCAGGATTCCTGCTCTCCAACTGCGGCAAGGTAAACAGTCCGAATGATGTACCCACCCACATAAGGTGGTCTGCATCACGGAAAACTGTCTTGACCCTATATCCTTTCGTATCGATATGATAGAAACGCAGGTCCTCCTGTCCGGCACTGTGAAGACAGCCGAACAAGACCATTGCCCATATGAAAAAGTATCTCCTCAACATAATCTATTCTTTATTTTCGTGATGCAAAGATACAAAAAACTATCAAATACCACACATGGTGCCCCCTATTTGCCGGCATCAGCCTGTGAAGTAAAAACTGCACGGACTTTCACAAGTCCATGCAGCAGGACATAACCTAATTTGTATGAACCTTGAATAAGTTATCAACGTCTTATCATATCTTTTTTGCAAAGTTACATATTTTATTGCCTCCCGCAAAGAAAGAATGTTGACAGAAGGTGTATCAAATGTTGACGGGCGTGGAGAATCAACGCGTAAGACATCACTTTACGACAAAAAACACAAGGATGTTGTCCGTTGGACAGAAGAATTATTGTAACTTTGCAGTACTTTTATAAACCTAAAAAATAGAAAGATGAAACTACAACTGACGCTTCTTGCCTTCGGCCTCTCGATGGCTGCACAGGCACAAAAGCCACAGACAAGCAAGCCTTATCCGGGGATGAACGCCCCAGTGTTCGAGATGTCTGCAGAAGACGAGATCATTGCCAACCGCTATCTGGCTGGCAGTAACTATCTGGATTACGATCGACAGTTGCCCACAAAGGCACTGACCCCCACACCAAAAGGCTATGAGCCCTACCACATGAGCCATTACGGTCGGCACGGTTCACGCTGGCTGACATGGGACGGTAAGTACACACGCCCGTTGAGCACCCTCCAACAGGCCCACGAGGCTGGTAAGCTGACAGCGCTTGGAGAGAGTACTCTTCAGAAGATGGAAGCCGTCTATACATCATCCATCAATCGGATTGGCGACCTCACCACCGTTGGCGAGCGCCAGCACCACGGTATCGGCAAGCGCATGACAGAGCACTTCCCTGAGTTGTTCAAGGCGAAAGGTCTAAGAATCGATGCCCGTAGCACTGTTGTCAACCGCTGCATCCTCTCGATGATTGCTGAGTGCGAAGAACTGGCAAGTGCCAACCCCACAGCCCAGATCCATAACGACGTGAGCGAATCGCTACAGTATTATCTGAACCAGCCCTGGGAGGGTATCGTGAAAGAGGAAGGCGAGAAAGGCGAGAAAGAAGATAAGGAATACCAGCAGAAATATACGCACCCCGAACGACTGATGAAGGCGCTCTTCAATGATCAGCAGTGGGTGTATGACAATATGGCGGCTGGTGACTTCATGCGCCAACTCTTTATTGTTGCTGCCAACATGCAGAGCCACGACTCCGACATCGATCTGCTGTCGCTCTTCACCGATGAGGAATTGTACGACCAGTGGCGTATCCGTAATATCGGCTGGTATCTCGACTATGCCGCCTCACCTATCTCAAATGGAAAGATGCCGTTCAGTCAACTGAACCTTCTGAAGAACATCATCGAGACCGCCGACACTGTCACGCAGCCACAGGTCACCCTGCGCTTCGGTCATGAGATCTGCGTGATGCCACTGGCCTGTCTGCTGGAACTCGACAACTGCAACGTTTCCGTTGACAACCTCGACGAGCTCGACACCTACTGGCGTAATTATCGTATCTTTCCAATGGCCTGTAACATCCAACTGGTGTTCTACCGCCCGAAGAAAGGAAAGAGCGGTGACATCCTCGTAAAGGCTCTTTTGAACGAGCGCGAGACATACTTGCCCATCACCACCGATAATTGGCCTTACTACAAGTGGCAGGAACTGAGACAGTACTATCTTGCCAAGATCAAAGATTTTAGCAAAGGTCTATAACGAAGCGCTAGTTCACCTTCGAGGTCATGGCGCTGCGGACGCCCTTATAACCTTTCAGATACGCCTTGGCTGTTCCGAAACTCAGGAACATGTCGAGGCGTACTGGTATATGATTCTGATCGTCGGTAATATAGAAGCGTATCAGTTCATGGGTCTTACCGTCCTCTCGCTCATAGAACGAGAAGACCAGACAACGGAACTTCTCCTTCGACTCACTCATCTTGAAGTTCTCTTTACCACGGAACTCCAGCCATGAGTTACTCAGACTATGGGCATCGCTGATGGGCATCGGAATTGTACCGCCCTTCTTCAGCTTCGAGGCATCGAAGTTTCTGGCACGGAGGAAGATCGACATCATGTCGAAGATACAGTTCTTATACTCCGATGTCTTCCATTCATGATCACCATGACGATTGATACGATGTTTTTTCAGACGGCAGTTGCCATTGGGATAGCTGTACCATATCTCGTCAACGTAATAGCGGTCGCCCTCGCGTGCGCCTTTCCGGAAATAAAGCGGCGAGAGATCAGGATTACAATAGGATATCAGCGTATCGCGCATCGTGAAGTACTTGTCGAGTTTGTTGTTGCCCCGAGTAATGAGATACGACTTCCATGCATCCTTCCCCTCAAACTTCGTGAGTCGAGTATCCATCGAGGCAGAGCCCACCTTCATCCAGATGAACTTCCAGTTGAAGTATAGATCATAGGTGAGCGACTCACCCGACTTAAAGGCCGTGTTCTCTATGCCACACTGGGCGAGACAGTTGACAGCCGACAGCTGACAGCCGATCGCGAAGAGTAACAACAAAAATATTCTTTTCATCATGCTTAGTCCTCCAGTTTTATGTTCTTTTCCTTGTTGTAGGTGATGCCCAGCTTCTTGGCGCGCTCGGCATTCCTGTTCTTCTGTTTCTGTTTTGTGTCGCCCTTCTGTTTAGTGATGTTCAAGGGCTTCTGGCGATAGAGCGGTGTGGCACTGATGTTCCAGCTCTGGGTGACATCCCACTTCGCCTTGCATTCTATCTCACGCGAGTAATAGTAGACTGCCTCGGGCTGAATGTCAGCATCATAATCGCCCGTATCCCAAAGTCCATTACCATTGTTGTCGACGAAAGCACAGACATAGTACTTATTCGGTGTGACATAGTCAAAATGTGCCGATCCCTTCGTGGCGAGCACCTCCTTCACCTTCATGCCTGAACTGCTGAGTAGCTGTACCCTGAGCGGCAGCGAGTCGGCAATGCCGCTGATGTTGAGAGTCAGCGTACTGTAAGCATCCAGATCCTTAATCTTCAGTCCCTCCTTATAGGCTTCAGATACCTGTCCGTAGATATCCTCGAAGGCCGCAGAGTCGACCTCCAAGCTATACTCCGTGCCAGGTCGCCAGTCAGCGAGGATTTCGAACTGCCGTAACGAGTGCTCCACAGGTCGGAACACGCAACGAGCCTCATACCAGAGACTGTCGATCTTTGAGTACAGGTGGACTGCGGCTGTGTCGTAGCGCACCAACGGTGTCGGCATCTCGACAGTCACCCGCTTGTCGGGATCCATCGATGAAGATGCGTTATACTGCGGTTCCAGGGGTTTGACGGGATAGATGGAGTCGTAAGGCTCCTCACGTTTCTTCTTCCGTTCCTGTTCCTTCTGCCACTTCTCCAGTTCCTTGGCAAACTCCTTCTGCCGTTTCTCATACGACACCTTGGCCAGAGCGTCGAGCGTGTCAGTCTGACTGACGAGCGCACCCAGTGAGTCGGTCACCATATAGGTAACCTCCATACGGAGCGTGTCCTGATTGATGAGCACCGAGTCGCGCAGCCAGTAGTGGATAGTATCCTGCTTCTCGTTGGCTTCGATGACAAAAGCACTATCGGCCTCGAAGTTCAGTCCCTTGATGACTGGCAGGTCGGGGTGCCCATAACTGAAGAACATACTGATCTTATTGGCATCCTTACGTTCGGTCTTCACCAGATAACGGTCAGTCTGTATCTGGGTAAACGCCAGCAGGGTGATATCGTCAGGCAGGAAATGCGTGTAAGGCACCTGTCGCAGTTGGTCGATATGCAGGGAGTCGCGCCACACGGTATCGACACGGACATCAGGCTTCGACCCCGGCTCAAATGTCTGATGACTATAAGCGATCATCTCGCCCTTCTGTCCAAAGAGGAAGTCACCATCGGCATCCTGCAGGGCATAGGCACGATAGGTGCCAGGCGCCACACCCTTCACCACGAAACGGCCATGACTGTCAGTTCGCGACACGCGGATCATCGGCTTGGTCTTAAAAGCCGAGTCGGCCAGATCGTTATACAGGCCGACGAGAATGCCCTTGACAGGCTCAAGGTCACTGGCATCGAGCACATAGCCCGACACCTCGAAGGTGTCGATCCGCTCGCCCGTCGAGAAGCTGTAGGTATAGTTTCCCATCGGGTTGCCCTCGTTATTATCGCTGATAGCATCGCTGAAGTCGATGGTATAAGTGGTGTTCTCCTTGAGCGAGTCTTTCAGCTCCACCACGATCTTCTTGCCAGCGGCCTTAATCTCCGGCATCTCCAGTTGTGGTGGAGAGACGATCACCTTGTTGGTGGCATCCTCCAGTTTGATGAACTCATCGAAGAGGATGGTGATCTTCTGGCTCGACACGTTCACCGAGCGATCGGCAGGAGTGCTGCCAACCACCTTCGGCGGTTCGTCGTCGTACCAGCCACCATCAGGCTGTCCCATCCTGGCACAGCCCATGAAGAGCAAAAAGGCAAAAAGGCAGAAAGGCAAAAACAGTTTGTTACCTTTGCACCTTTCAACGATCGTTCTGAATATACCCTTCATGTATCTATCTCTTTTCTTTCTTACCTTTCTACTTCTGTAATGCCAACAACTGCTCCATCGTATCGCGTGAGTTACTCAGACGCGGCACCTTATGCTGCCCGCCCAGTTTTCCGCGCAACTTCAGCCAGTCGTTAAAGAGTCCCTGACGGGCCTCAACAATCTCCAGATGCTGGAGCGTGATGTCCTTATATCGCTTCGCCTCATAGTCGCTGTTGATCTCCTGCAGACGACGGTCGAGCAAAGCAGCAAACTGCTGCACATCGGCTGGCCGCTTAGAGAACTCGATAAGCCACTGATGGCGGCACTTCGCGTTAGCATCCATGAACACAGGCGCTGCCGTATACTCCAACACCTCGGCACCAGTCTGCTCACAAGCATAGGCCAGTCCCTGCTCAGCATTGTCGACGATCAACTCCTCGCCGAAGGCATTGATGAAATGCTTCGTTCGACCGCTGATGATGAACTTATAGGGATTAGTCGAGGTGAACTGGATGGTATCGCCGATCTCATAGCGCCAAAGGCCGCACGAGGTGCTGATCACCATCGCATAGTTCTTACCCGTCTCCACCTCCCAGAGGGGGATGGGCTGTCTGTTCTCCGAATCCATAGGGATGAACTCATAGAACACCCCGTAGTCGAGCATCAGCAGCATCGACTTGTCCGTCGGATCGTCCTGTATACCGAAGAAACCCTCACTGGCGTTATAGGTCTCCATATAGTGCATGTTCGGCGAGGTGATCAGCCGCTTGTACTGCTCACGGTAGGGTGTGAAGGCCACACCACCGTGGAAGAACACCTCGATGTTCGGCCATACCTCCTCAAGGTGCGTCTTACCCGTGATCTCCATCATTCGGGTGAGCATCGAGAGCATCCATGAGGGTACGCCACTGATGTTCGTCACATTCTTCGTCATCGCCTCACGGGCGATGCGGTCGCGTTTCACCTCGAAGTCGCTGAGCAGTGCCGTCGACTTCTTAGGCACCCGCACCAAGTTGGCCAGCGGGTTGATGTTCTCGATGAGGATAGCACTGAGGTCGCCCACCAGCGAACCAGGCAGGTTATAGTTGGGCGCATGACTGCCACCAAGTATCAAAGCCCGTCCGTCGAAAAGTCTCGACTTTGGGTTGTTACGCAGGTAGATGGCCACAGAGTCGAAGCCGCCAGCATAGTGTATGTCATGAAGACCGTCCTGAGTGACGGGGATGAACTTCGACTTGTCGTTGGTGGTACCCGACGACTTCGCATACCATTTCGTTCGGCCTGGCCAGAGGATATCCGTCTCGCCCTGTCGCATCCGGTCGATGTCGCCTTTGAGCTCCTCGTAGGTGTTCACAGGCACACAACCCACATAGTCGTCATAGCCCTTGATGCTGTCGAAAGCATGATTCCGACCGTATTCTGTATCCTTGGCTTTCTGTATCAGATGCTCCAGCACCGCTCGCTGCAGTGCCTCTCCCCCGTTCTGGTGCTTCTCCAATGCATGCTGACGGGGCACGAAAACTTTTCCTATAATCTGAGTCAGACTCATCTTTAATGCGCAATTTTGCTTGCAAAATTAGTCAAAAGCATCGTAACGGGGGAATATTTTTCGTTATTTTTGTATAATAAAGGTCTTAAAGCCACAGAACAGCCCCCTACCCTTAGGTGAAAGAGATAGGCCTTATGAGTATAAGGGATGCTTTCTACAAGTCATGGAGATAATCCCTATGGGGGTATAGGGATTATCTCCATGAGTAATAGAGCCTATCTGAACGACTGTTAGAAGGTATCTCTTTCTGTTATAGATTGACCGTTTTTTTAGTCTGCTGGGACTTGGGGTTTCCCCGGAGGAAAGTCAGGGTTTCCTCGGAGGAAACTCTGAGCGCACTTCAAGCTGTTACATTTCTTCGAAGGCGGCTGCCTCGGCCTCAGCGATGATATCCTCACGCGACTTCTCCTTATGGGAGATGTCAGAGAGGTCATAATCGACCAGATCGCTCCGTTCTGCGAAGAACTTCTCGTCAGTATCCTCTGCCGATGCTGTCTGGGCATCAGTCTTCGGAGTCTTCTCCTTACGGACACGCTTAGGGGCTGTCTCTGTCGACTCTGTTGCCGCGGGCGTCTCCTCCTTAGGCTGCTCGATGATGAAGTTCTGCTCCTGCTCCGTATCTGGTACAGCTACGGCAGGTTCTTCCTCCATCTTCGTACGCTCTGTCTTGGCTGCGAAGACTGCATCGACAAACTGCGGTTCGCGCTTCAGGCGCTGTAACGTCTCCTTCGATGCCAACTGCTGGGCCTCCTTCTTCGAGAAGCCTGTGCCTTTCTCTCCTTCGACACCCTCGAGCATCACCTGGAAGCTGAAGACTGGACTACCGTTGTCATCCTTCTTCTGCTTCAGCATCTTGTATTCCAGACGGACTCGGTTTTTCTGGGACCACTCCAACAACTTAGACTTGAAGTTGACCTCCTTGAAAGCAACCTTGTCGATATTGATATACTTGCCAAGCACACGGTTCTTCCAGAACCACATGCAAGCATCATACCCTCTGTCGAGATAGACGGCTCCCACCAGTGCCTCAAGGGCATTCCCTTCAACATAGCTGTTGTGCGAGGTGGAATGACCTGCCGACAAAAGCAGATTACCCAGTCCCATCTCTGTGGCCAACTTCCCCAGTGTCTCGCGACTGACAAGCTTTGAGCGGGTATTAGTGAGGAATCCCTCACGCTTCCCTTCGTAATGCTGATAAACAACATCGCCCACAACCGCATCGAGGATGGCATCACCCAAAAACTCCAGTCGTTCGTTGTTCAAGGGTTTACCCTTTGCATTGCGACGATGGACACTCTTGTGCATCAACGCCTGCTTGTAATAAGCAATGTCGTGAGGATAAAAACCCAGTATCGCATAAAGAGAAGAAAAAAGCTCCTTCTCCTTACGGAAAGGGAGCTTCAATCTATCAATGATATTATTAAGCCTCATATTTGCTTACAGCGAATTTACTATCGTTCGAAAAATGCAAGTGTATTTGCATTCTGCTCACTTAATCTGTAAATTTCTTGAATACCACACATGCATTATGACCACCGAAACCGAAGGTGTTGCTCAATCCGGCACGTACCTCACGCTTCTGAGCCTTATTGAATGTGAAATTCAGATTATAGTCAATCTCTGGATCCTCATCACCAGCCTCATGGTTGATGGTGGGAGGAACGATATCGTTCTGCACAGCCAATACGGTGACCATAGCCTCAACGGCTCCGGCAGCACCAAGCAGGTGACCAGTCATCGACTTCGTAGATGAAATATTCAGTTTGAAGGCTGCGTCGCCAAACACCTCCTTGATGGCCTTGGCCTCAGAGATGTCACCCACATGGGTAGACGTGCCGTGAACATTGATATAATCGATATCCTCAGGCTTCAGCTGGGCATCATCAAGAGCGTTCTGCATCACCAGCTTTGCACCGAGACCCTCGGGATGAGAGGCGGTGATGTGATGAGCATCGGCACTCATACCTGCACCGATCATCTCGGCATAGATCTTCGCACCGCGAGCCTTGGCGTGCTCCAGTTCCTCAAGAATCAGACAACCTGCACCCTCGGCCATGATGAAGCCATCGCGGCTGGCGCTAAACGGACGACTGGCTTTCTCGGGCTCGTCGTTACGAGTAGAAAGAGCGTGCATGGCATTGAAACCTCCTACGCCTGTGGCGCAGATAGCGGCCTCGGCTCCTCCGGCAACAATTGCGTTTGCCTTGCCCAGACGAATCAAGTTGAAGGCATCAGCCAATGCGTTCGAAGAAGAAGCACAGGCAGAAGCCGTGATATAGTTTGGACCATGGAAGCCATACATGATGGAGATCTGTCCGGCTGCGATATCGGCAATCATCTTCGGAATGAAGAACGGATTGAACTTAGGACCATCGGCCTCGTGTACACCATAGTACTTTACCTCTTCCTCGAAGGTCTTAATTCCACCAATACCGACACCAAAGACCACACCGATACGGTTCTTGTCTTCAGCTTCCAGATCCATCTTGCAATCCTCTACAGCCTGCTTGGCAGCAATCAGGGCCAGCTGCGTGTAGCGGTCCATCTTACGAGCCTCCTTACGGTCGATATAATCGTTTACATTGAGGTTCTTCACCTCACAAGCAAACTTTGTCTTAAACTGTGTTGTATCGAAACTTGTAATAGGTGCGGCTCCACTCACTCCGTTGAGCAGGTTCTTCCACATCTCATCAGGAGTGTTGCCGACTGGCGTAACTGCGCCAAGACCTGTTACAACTACTCTTTTTAATTCCATTTCTATAAAATTAAAAATTGAAGAATTGAAGAAAAGCGCTTGAAGCGTGAACTTCAATTAATGAATTCTTCAATTCTTCAATTCTAAAATATTTATTTTGCGTTCTCCTCGATATAAGCGATAGCGTCACCTACAGTGCCGATCTTCTCTGCCTTGTCATCGGGAATAGAAATACCGAACTCCTTCTCGAACTCCATGATCAGCTCAACAGTATCCAGTGAGTCTGCGCCCAGATCGTTTGTGAAGCTAGCCTCAGCCTTTACTTCTGCCTCATCTACACCGAGTTTGTCTACGATAATCGCCTTTACTTTGCTTTCAATTTCTGACATAATTTTTAAACTTTAAAATGTTAATAATGAATTTGCTATCTTGAAATAATTACCGGCTTTTCGCCGAAATCGGGTGCAAAGTAACACATTTTCTTTCACTTACGCAAACTTTTTTAAGAAAAACTGACTTCTTTTTGCACAGAAATAGGGTGTTTGTGCAAAAAAAGACTCTTATTTCTTTGTTTTTACGATATAATACCAAAATAATATATGAAATTCCACTATTTTGGTTGGCTAATTCAAAAAGTTTATGTAGTTTTGCGGAATAAAAGCAAATAAAACCATGTCATTTACAAAACAAGCAAACCAGATTTTTAATCGGGCGATAAACGATTATCACCTTACTGATGACGTGAATACGCCTATCAGAAACCCTTATCAGAAAGATAGTATTGAGCATAGTCTTTATTTAAAATGCTGGATAGATACCGTACAGTGGCACTATGAGGATATCATCCGAGATCCGCATATCGACCCTGTCGAGGCACTTGCCTTGAAACGCCGTATCGACAGAAGCAATCAGGACCGTACAGACCTTGTCGAAGAGATTGACTCATACTTCCGCCAGTTGTATAGCGGAGTGGAAGTGTTACCTGATGCCCGTCTCAACACGGAGAGTCCTGCCTGGGCGGTAGACCGTCTGAGCATCCTGGCTCTTAAAATCTACCACATGAAGGAGCAGGTGGAGCGCAAGGATGCTGAACCAGAACATATCGCAAAATGTCAAGCTAAACTCGACGTGCTGTTAGAACAGCAGAAGGACCTCTCTCTGGCCATTGACCAGTTATTGGAGGATATCGAGGCTGGTCGTAAGTATATGAAGGTGTACCGCCAGATGAAGATGTATAACGACCCTGCTACCAACCCTATTCTGTATAACCAGAAATAGTGCTGATGAAAAAAGAGCATATCCTTGTCATCCGATTCTCCGCATTGGGCGATGTTGCTATGGCCGTACCTGTGGTATGGGCCCTGGCCACGCAATATCCGGACATTAGGATTACCGTGCTGAGCAAAGGATTTGCCCGAACCCTATTTGAGGATCTGGCCCCCAACGTCAATTTCATGGAGGCCGACCTTAAAAAGGAGTATCACGGGGTGAAAGGACTCAATGCGCTCTACCGCAGACTTGTGGCCAAGCAGTTTACTAAGGTGGCCGATTTACATAACGTGCTACGTTCCGAATACCTCAGGATGCGCTTTAATCTGGGAAGGTATCGTGTGGAACATGTCAACAAACACCGTCACCAGCGCAGGCAGCTGACCTCTTATAAACACAAGGTGAAAAAGCCGCTGCCCTCGTCGTTCGAGAATTATGCAGAAGTGTTTGCGCGTCTTGGCTATCCTGTCGACATTAAGAAGTTCCATTCCATCTTTCCGAAAGAAGGAGGAAACCAGAACCTGCTGCCTGCAGCAATTGGACCGAGGAAAAGTTTCGAGCAATGGATAGGTATTGCTCCTTTTGCCGCGCATGAAGGAAAGGTTTACCCTCCTCGACTGATGGAACAAGTGATCTTCCAACTGATACAGAAACACCCCAATATACGCATCTTTTTCTTTGGGAAAGGAGAGCAGGAAGACAAGTACTTTCAGTTATGGTGTGCACAGTATCGGCAGTGCTTGTATGTGAGTAAGCACTGTGAGACCATGTATCAGGAGCTTATACTGATGAGTCATCTTGATGCCATGATCTCCATGGATTCTGCCAATATGCACTTAGCATCGTTGACAGGCATCCCTGTCGTCAGCATCTGGGGTGCCACTCATCCGATGGCAGGATTCTTAGGTTTCAACAACAACAAAGACAATATCATTCAGCTCGACCTGGATTGTCGCCCCTGCAGTATCTTCGGCAATAAGCCCTGCCAGCGCGGTGATTATGCCTGTTTACAAAACATTCCGCCCGAGCGGATAGTAGAGCGGATTCAGTCTATTATTAATAACTAAACTATTATGCTTATGAAGTACGTTTGTGAAGTATGCGGTTACGTCTATGACCCCGCTGTAGGTGATCCTGATAGTGGTATTGAGCCAGGAACAGCCTTTGAAGACATTCCAGATGATTGGGTATGTCCCATCTGTGGCGTTGGCAAGGATGAGTTCAAGCCTGAAGAATAAATAAAAAAGGTGGCATGATTACTGCCACCTTTTTTCACATTATATTATATTACATTAGAAAATAAAACCGAACGAAAGCGGTTGGAAATTGCTATGATCGGCAAAATCAGAATTTAAGATACTCATTGGACTATACTTGCAATAGATAGTCGGCAGGCTTCGAATATTCATTGAAGCCATGATGTCGACAGTGAAAGGACGTTGATGTATATGTTTGACTGTCTCTTTTCTCTTCTGTCCATCAGCATCTCTATATTTGTTCTTGATGCTGCCATAAAGGTTGAGGTTGAAAACCGTTCCCAAGGAGAATGAACAGTGCTTGTTGAAACGATAGTTCCACATCAGAGGAAACTGGAGACTAAAGATCTTAATGCGTGAGAAATCCGGCTCACAGCCTTCGGGATAGCTAGCCAGACCCACAACTCCATTATTTCCTTTCTCAAAATGAGAAAAACCCGTCATCCGATAATTACGCCAGTCTAATCCTATTCCGAAAGAATAGCCGTTGTGCTTTCCCTTTCCGTAGATTTTCCATTGGAGTATTGTCCAAAACAATTCCCACGAACTTCCTGTCGAGATAGAAAGACGATTATCACCATCGATGGCTACACACTGACCTACACCCAGATGTGAAAAGGCAGTCTTCACCTCATAAGGGTATTCATCTGTAAAACTATCCTTGCCCAGTCCTACATTGAAAATACCCCAATCTCTGTTGATGGTTGTTTCACTTACATAGTTGGAGTCGACCAGTTGGATACTGTTCTCATAAGTGTATCTATCATTATCTTCCTTTCCATAGACCTTGATCTTCTGAATAGAATCACCTGTGATAATAGACACTCTCTGAGGTTTAAGAATTGTCAATGTGTCGTTTTCCTGAGCGTTGGCTGCGTACGGCATTACCAACAACAATAGAAACAATAACTTTTTCATATCCATTTTCCTTTTTTATTTTAATATATTCTTTAAATTATCGAGTGAAGAGAGCGAACCTTCCATATAGACGACTGTTATCTCTGAGTTCAGACGTTTATAACACAGATATCGGTTCTTACCATTCTCTTTGGGTAGTTGCAGCATAATCGTCTCCAACGAGTGATTTTTCTGACTCTGGCTGTTGATACTATGCTGCTGGTCTTGTTCGACAAGATTTCTGATGCGGCGGATATCTTTTACATCCATCAAATCAAAACGAACACTACGGAAAAAACTTAGCTGATACTTAGTCAGTGACTTTCCTTTTACGCGAGTCTCTATCATCCGCTCCTGAGGAATGATTTTTCCCTCAAAAAGCGGTGAGACACTTAGTCCGCTTTGAGCCTGTGCTGTTATGACAGCCGCTAGCCACATGATAAAAATAAATACTTTCCGTTTCATATTCTTACTCACTAAATAGTTCAATTAACTGGTTCTCTATCTCGTCCTGAGGATTATTCTCTGTAATCTCTCCTATAGTCCGTTTCATCTCCTGCATAACAACTGTCTTGTCTGTGTATTTCTTACCATATACATAAGCCACAAACTCCTCTTGTCGCTCTTGTTTCAAACAATAGACAGTAAGCACTGAAACTGCTGTTATCAGGCAAGCTGCCGCCATTACCGCGATAAGTTTTCTGCGAACAGCCATACGAGCACGACTTAGCGTCTTGCGTACAGCTACCTCAGTCGAACCCAATACCATAGCTATCTCACTCATCTGCATCCCCTCTAAGTGACGCATCTTGAGAATAGTACGCTGAGTAGAAGGTAACGTATCGATAATTTGCAACATCTGCTCTATCTGTTCACCATCATCGCTGATATCCTCTTTTTCCTGCAACTTAGCAATATCTATGGCAGGATGCTTTCTGCGCAGATAGTCAATACAGAGATTATGTGTTACAACGGCAGCCAAACCATTAATAGGAGGATTAATCTTCTCATGCATCAGCCAGAGCTTCAACATGGCGTCTTGTACGATATCTTCCACCTCATCGGCATTGCTTAGATATTTTCTTGCTGTGCCGACCAACTGGTTTCTTAGAGATTCTGCTCCGTTTTTAAACGCTTCTGGTGTCATTCTTTCGTACTGCTTTTATCCTATTTACGCTGAACATGCCTAATTGTGACACCAAAAACAAGAAAAAATTAAAAAAGAAGTTGTTTTGCGAAATGCCAGATGATGATACCTGCTGTTACAGATACATTCATAGAGTGTTTCGTGCCGAATTGTGGAATTTCCAGACAACCATCAGAAGCATCAACCACTTCTTGATGGACGCCTTTCACCTCATTGCCAAGAACGACAGCATATTTCCTTCCATGCAAGGGCTCAAAGGTCTGAAGTTTTGTAGATCCATGTGCCTGTTCAATAGAATAGACATCATAACCCTCCTTCTTTAACTCATCTATGGCCTCAAGAGCGTTCTTAAAATACTTCCAACAGACACTATCCTCCGCGCCTAATGCCGTCTTATGGATTTCCGTATGAGGAGGTGTCGAAGTAATACCACATAAGTAAACAGCTTCTATACGGAAGGCATCACCTGTACGAAAAACACTTCCGACATTGTACATAGATCGCACGTCGTCAAGAACCACTACCAGTGGTAGTTTTTCTGCTTCCTTAAACTGTTCTACAGAAAGGCGTTCTATCTCTATCGTTCTTAGCTTTTTCATTTCAGCAACAAAATTACAACTTAGAAAGCAAAGTACCAAATTTTATGTGGAAAACCTGTGGATAAGTCTGTGGAAAACGTAGTGGATAAATATAATGGTATTCTAAGGAGACTATAGAAAGGCGTATATCCACACCTTTATTCTCTAGTTTTTCTAAAGATTTCCACGTAAATTTGCATAAAAAAGATATAAACTTATTATATTTGCACCGAAATTGAAGATTGTGGATAAAATACTTTATGTGCTCATTATCAAAATGAAAGAATTAACAAACAGTATGGATAACGTATGATTACAATAGTATAACTTTTCCTCCAAACAAATACAAGAAAAGTTTTCAAGTAATAAACGGCATATCATACTGTTCATTTCATTTTTTAAAAAGAATAAAAAAGAAAAAATATAATATTGTGATGTTGAAAACAGAAAGGCAACAGGTAGGTGAGCTTTGCTCGGGGATGGATTTAAAGGCAGAGATCCGTAAGATGTGTAAGGAGAAAGATGCTATTATTCTTGCACACTATTATACAATAGGTGATATTCAAGATATAGCAGACTTTGTAGGCGACTCATTGGCTTTAGCTCGAAAGGCTGCAGAGACAGATGCGAAGATGATGGTCATGTGTGGCGTGCACTTTATGGCTGAGACCTGTAAATTGCTTTCTCCAGATAAAATAGTATTATGTCCAGATCTAAATGCAGGTTGTTCTTTAGCTGATTCTTGTAAGGCAGAAGACTTGAAGAAATTCAAAGATGAGCATCCTGGTTATCAGGTCATCTCTTATGTAAATACAACGGCAGCAGTAAAGGCTCTGACAGATGTGGTTGTTACCAGTGGTAATGCCAAGAAGGTGGTAGATCAGTTACCAAAAGATGCTAAATTGATTTTTGGTCCTGACTATAATCTTGGAAATTATATCAACGAGGTAACAGGCCGTGACATGTTACTATGGAATGGTGGTTGTCATGTGCATGAACGCTTTTCTGTTGAGAAGATTATCGCATTAAAAAAGCAGTATCCTGATGCTGTGGTGATGGCTCATTTGGAATGTAAGGCTCCAGTATTGGCTGTTGCAGAAGTGAAAGGAAGTACAGCAACCATATTGAATTATGCTCAGCAGAGTGATAAGAAGCAGTTTATAGTAGCTACGGAGGCTGGTATTTTGCATGAGATGCAGCGTACATGTCCTGATAAGGAATTTATACCTGTGCCGCCAGAAATCAGTGAGAGCGGCTTGGAATGCAGCTGTAACGAATGTCAGTATATGAAGATGAATACGCTTGAGAAAGTGTATGCTTGTTTGAAGAATGAGAGTCCGCAGATAAAGATTGATCCAAAGATAGCAAAGAAAGCCGTCAAGCCTATCGAACGTATGCTTGAACTTAGTTAATAGATCTGTTTAATTGATCACTGCGATCTTACAGACAACTCCTTTTTTTCCATCAGAAGTGGCGGTGACTACCATATAGACACCGCTCGCTACTCTCTTGCCTTTACGATCGCATCCATCCCATGTGAACATACCTCCATTACTATGTCCTTCGACAACTAATGCCCCATTAGAAGTAACAATTTTCACATCGGCATGATAGGTCAGACCAGTAATGGTGATAAGTCCTGTATAGTCTGGGTAAACAGGATTAGGATAAGCATAGACGTTTTCTTTTGTCATCTCTTCATTTGGTTCAGTAGCAAAGCCTAAATAAGAGCAAAGACCTTTGTCAGTGATAAAGAATATCTCGCCAGATAGGTTATTGATTGAAATAGAAGATACATGATTACTGATGAGTTTGGAGTTATCGGAAGTGAAATTCTCTAACTGTTCAAGGTTGTCTGAACTTATCAGAAAGGCACCATTACCATCGGTACCTAACCATTTTCTATTACCACCATCGACAGCTATACTGTTGATGCTGACACCATTCAACAGATAGTCGGCATAGTTGGTGCCATCGTTCCGAGGAATTTTCATTTGGTAGAAGGTTACCTCTTCCTGACCCACTTCTTCATTTTTAATGATGAAAGGTCCGATATCCGTTCCTATCCATATATCACCTTCCTTATCTTCACAGACACAATACACCCATTTTACATTGTATTTCGTTCCGTCCTGATTGATGAAAGTACTATACTTATGTACCACATCATTTGTTTTATCATAACAGAAAACAGCAGGGTCGAACCAATTATCATTGACAAACCACAATAGATTTCTGTTATCGAACGACATACAACGTAAGGCCGCCAGACTAACACCATGATTGTCTGCAAACAAGCTATGATGATGATTTACCCATTGTTTCTCTGTCGTATACTCCAACAGACTGATACCGTCGGCCTGACTGTTGAGCACCCAAAGATTTCCATCGTTGTCGAACTTGATACCCAGAATGAGAACATAGTCATTACCAAGTGCTGTCCCTCTGTCTATGGCTCCTTTCAGCGGACTATTATCTTGATTAAAATATCGGACAAGTTTTCCATTCATAAACTCATAAAGTCCGCATCTTCCTCCTGCGAAGACATGTGCCTCGTTGTAAGGGTCAACATCCATACAACAGATATCCTTATAATCATAGCCTGTTGTCTGATTGACAGTCTCGTCGTAAGAAGTCCAGTTGTTTCCATCAAACATCTGTATGATACCCTGTCGATTAGGATCAGGGATACCAGGCAGAAAATAGCCTCCAGTCGTGAACAGTCTTCCATGGGTGAATGTGGACTCGTAGTGATGATTATAGACAGGTCCGACAGGCTTCAGTGTAGAGACCATAGAGATATACTTTTCATAGTCGGTTCTGTTCTTCTCAGGTAGTGAGGTAGGATACTGTGGGTGATTAGGCGTATAAGTACCCGTTATCTCTGCTTTCTGGATATTTACCTTGATTATTGCAAAGTTGGTGACGAGATAGGCAAACACGCCATCGATTCTAATGTCAGTAATCGTCTTGTCTTCTGTCATCGTCTTATCGTAGAGAGCAGAGATATTGATCACCCTACCATCGGGGTCTATCAGATCGATATTTGAGTTGCCATAGACGATGATCAGACGTCTGGCTTGTTGGCTCCAGGCGATATGTGTGATATAAGTATCGCTGAGTCCGTTGGTCCTGTCGTAGGTAACGATACTCTGATCATTCAGATGGTATTGGTAGAGTGCGTTAGAGGCCAATACGAAGAGCTCATTCCCTGTGGAACAGATATCCTGTATCTCATGATAGGCGAGATGATTCTTCCAGGTACCAACTTGTGCTTGTAGTGGTAAAAAAGTAAAAAGGTAAAAAGGTATGAACCATTTTACCAAATTCTTGATAGTGTATTGTCTTGTTCTCATACCTTTTTACTCTTTCACTCTTGTATTATTCTACCTTTTCAGTAAGAACTCTGCCAGTTTTGCTGTGGCACGCGCCCTGTGACTGATCCGGTTCTTGACATCCATGCCGAGCTCAGCAAAGGTCTTGTCGTAACCGTCTGGCTGGAAGACTGGGTCGTAGCCGAAGCCCTCCCCTCCTCTGCGCTCACGAATGATCTCTCCTTCGACGATACCCTCAAACTGATGGATTTCCTTGATAGAAGTGCATCCGCATGGACAGACATTCTTTTTCTGTATTAACGCAATAACCGTACGGAATCTTGCATGACGATTGTTATTTTCTCCTAATTCGTAGAGAAGACGTGCCATATTAGCCTCTGAGTCGTGCGATACAGAGGTGGCTGATCCACTAAGGGGATTATCAGGAAGCGCCGCATATCTGGCACTGTAGACACCAGGTGCTCCGTTGAGTGCCTCGACTTCCAGACCAGTATCGTCGGCAAAGCAGTCGATATGATAGTGGTCGTAGACATACTGTGCTTTCTGAAGTGCGTTCTCTTCCAAAGTCTTTCCTGTCTCTGGTATGTCCACGTCGCAACCGATATCCTTCAGTGACAACACCTCTATGCTGTCTCCGAGTATCGAACGGATTTCAGAGAGTTTATTCTTGTTGTTCGTTGCGAAGACAATTCTCATTCCTTGATTTCTCCTTCCAGTTTCTTTTGTAATCCTTTTGTATCGCCTTCCTTCTTCTTGATCTTTACCTTCATCTCGTCGAAGCCCTCACCATAGACACCGATGACAGAACTCTGAGAGACGAATGCGTTAGGGTCGATCATCTTGATCAGACGGAACATGTTGACGCTCTCGTTCTTCTTGGCCAGAATACAGAGCACCTTCATCTTCCTACCAGTGTACCAGCCGTGTCCGTCGAGGATGGTCACGCCGTGGTGCATCTGAGTGCCGATGGCGTTAGCTATCTCCTGCCATTTACGCGAGAAGATAAAGAACTGTACCGACTGTCGTCTGGCGTTCATCACATAGTCGAGGACATAGTTCTCCATGGCCATCACGCAGAAGCCGAACATCACCTTATGAGCTCGTTCGATATACGTTCCGAACTGTGGGAAGAACATACAGGAGCCGATGATACAGAAGTCTGCCGCAATCAGTACAGACCCTAATGACACATTATGGTACTTGTTGATAGAGGCAGCGATGATATCCGTACCACCTGTCGAGCCGTTATGAAGGAATACCGTGGCCAGGGCGATACCTGTGATCACACAGCCGATGATCATCGACATGAAGTCCTGTCCCTCACCCATCAGTTTGATAGGTAGTCCGTTGGGCTGTTTAGGGATGATCTCCTGTGCGAACATCAGCAGGAAGTAAAGTGACAGGATGGCGAAGATAGTCTTCATCAGGAACTTAAATCCCAGGATCTTCAGTGCCACCAGCAGTAGGATACCATTGATGATGATATAGGTATTCTCCAGATGGAAGCCCGTGGCATAGTAGATGATGGCAGATAGACCCGTCACACCTCCAGCCACGATCTGATAAGGCATCAGAAACACGGTGAAGGCGATGGTGTACAACACCAGGCCAAGCGTGATGAAGAAATAGTCCTTCACCTCATTCCATATCATTTGGTGATTGATTGTCATTCTCTTATTTGCATACGATGTTCACCATACGTTTAGGGACGATGATAACCTTCATAATCTGTTTGCCGTCGATGTATTTCTGAGCGCGCTCGTCGGCCAGCACAGCCTCCTCGATGGTCTTATTGTCGGCATCGGCAGCGAACTGTATCTCGAAGCGGGCCTTACCGTTGAAGGCAATGCCCAGCTTGACCTGGCTCTCTACCAGATACTGTTCATCCCATGTAGGCCACTGTGAGTCGCACACACTACCCTGCTCACCCATCATCTCCCACAGCTCTTCAGCGATATGAGGTGCGAAGGGAGCGATGAGGATTACAAGAGTCTTCAACATCTCCTTGTTCTTGCACTTCTGCTGAGAGAGCTCGTTCACGCAGATCATGAAGGCAGAGATAGAGGTGTTATAGCTGAACTGCTCGATGTCCTGTGACACTTTCTTGATGAGTTTATGCACGCTCTTCAGGTTCTCAGGCGTTGGGTCTGTGGCTGCGTCACAGTCGCATGCTGAACTGCAGAGGTTCCAGAATTTCTTCAGGAAGCGGTGACAGCCATCGATACCGTTGGTATCCCAAGGCTTCGACTGTTCCACAGGTCCGAGGAACATCTCATAGAGACGCAGGGTGTCGGCACCATACTTCTCAACGATCATATCGGGGTTCACCACGTTGAACATCGACTTCGACATCTTCTCGATGGCCCAGCCACACTTGTACTGACCGTTCTCGAGAATGAACTCTGCATTCTGATAGTCGGGGCGCCAAGCCTTGAAGGCCTCGATATCGAGGATATCAGCAGAAACGATATTGACGTCGACGTGGATAGGTGTCGTGGTGTACTGATCCTTTAGTCCGAAGCTGACGAACTTACCTTTCTCGCTACCTTCCTCGACACGATACACGAAGTTAGAGCGGCCTTGGATCATTCCCTGGTTCACGAGCTTCTTGAAGGGCTCGTCCTCGCAGCTGTAGCCAGAGTCGAAGAGGAACTTGTTCCAGAAACGACTGTAGATCAGGTGACCAGTAGCGTGCTCAGTACCACCCACATAGAGGTCCACATTACGCCAGTACTCATCAGCATCCTTGCTGACAAGAGCGGTCTCATTCTTCGGATCCATGTATCGCAGGTAATAAGCCGAGCTACCAGCGAAGCCAGGCATGGTGTTCAACTCCAAGGGGAAGATGGTCTTGTTGTCAATAAGGTCTTTGCTGACTACCTTATTGTTTGTCGTGTCCCAAGCCCACATCTTAGCGCGTCCCAATGGGGGCTCACCTGTCTCCGTGGGTTTGTACTCATCGATCTCAGGCAACTCCAGTGGCAGACACTCCTTCGGAATCATGTAAGGCATGTCGTCCTTATAGTAGACGGGGAATGGTTCACCCCAATAGCGCTGACGAGAGAAGATGGCGTCGCGCAGACGGTAGTTCACCTTCACACGACCCAGTCCCTGCTCGGTAACGTATTTCTTGGTGGCGGCGATAGCCTCCTTAACGGTCAGACCGTTGAGTGAGAACTTCGCAGATGAAGAGTTGCAGACGATACCCTCCTTGGCGTCGTAGCTCTCCTCACTGACATCTGCACCTTCGATCAATGGGATGATGGGCAGACCAAAGTGCTTGGCGAAGGCATAGTCGCGAGAGTCGTGGGCAGGCACAGCCATGATGGCACCTGTACCGTAGCCAGCCAGCACGTATTCGGCAATCCAGATGGGGATCTTCTCATCCGTGAAAGGATTGATGGCGTAGCTTCCAGAGAACACACCAGTAACCTTATGATCCATCTGGCGGTCGCGCTCCGTACGCTTCTTCACGTAGTCGAGGTATTTCTCCACCTCTTCTTTCTGCTCAGGTGTGGTCAGCTCGCCTACGAGATCACTCTCGGGTGCGAGCACCATGAACGTCACACCAAACATCGTGTCTGCACGAGTGGTGAAGATGGTGAAGTGCTTATCTGAATCAGCGACGTTAAACTCAACCTCAGTACCCTCAGAGCGACCGATCCAGTTGCGCTGCGTCTCCTTCAGTGAGTCGGTCCAGTCGATCTTATCGAGACCGTCGAGCAGGCGCTGAGCGTAGGCACTCACTCTGAGACACCACTGGCGCATCTTCTTCTGTACCACAGGATAGCCGCCACGTACACTGACACCATCGACCACCTCGTCGTTGGCCAGCACCGTGCCGAGCTTCGGGCACCAGTTCACCATCGTATCGGCCAGATAGGCGATGCGGTAATTCATCAGCACCTCCTGCTTCTTCTTCTCAGAGAAGCCGGCCCAGTCGGCAGCGGTGAAGTGCAGCTCCTCAGTACCGAGGGCGTTACAATTCTCCGTTCCCATCAGCTCGAAGTGCTCGATGAGTTTGATGGTGGGCTGCGCCTTGTGAGAGGATGTGCTGTAGTAGCTCTTGAACATCCGCTGGAAGGCCCACTGCGTCCATTTGTAGTAGATAGGATCACAAGTGCGCACCTCGCGCTCCCAGTCGAACGAGAAGCCGATCTTATCCAACTGAGAACGATAGCGGTCGATATTCTCGAAGGTGGTCTTCTCAGGATGTTGACCAGTCTGAATGGCATACTGCTCTGCCGGCAGACCGTAGGCATCGTAACCCATCGGGTTCAGGACGTTGAAACCCTGCTGACGCTTATATCGGGCGTAGATATCCGAAGCGATGTATCCGAGGGGGTGGCCAACATGCAGGCCGGCGCCAGACGGATAGGGGAACATATTCAGTACGTAGAATTTCTTCTTATTCTTGTCCTCCACCACGCGGTAGGTCTTGTTCTCCACCCATCGCTTCTGCCATTTCTGTTCAATTTCTCTGAAGTTGTAATCCATTGTATGTCTATTTTTTATTGTTTCCGTACATTATAGTTTGAGGGTGCAAAGATACGAATAAGTGTTCATACCGCCAAAAGAAAAGACTGATAGTTGTGAAAATGTTCCTAAAAAGTGACGTTAAAAGGAAAAAAAGCAATATATTTGCATTTGAATTATTGACAAAATTAAACGATTAAAGATTTTATGGAATTTGGTTTGAAAAGTGTAGATCAGAGATGGCGACCGCTGGTTGTCATCGGTGGTGCCATTCTCTTTGTGATGATATTCTTTGCGATGTGCTGTACGGTGGTCGACTCCGGTGAGGTGGGCATCCGCTTTCATAAATGGTCGCTCAACGAGCAGGATTATGGTGGTGTGGAAGGCACGTGCAAGGGTTGGGTGTTTTATAATCCCATCACCACAAGTGTGTTTACCTACCCGACATTTACACAGCGTAAGCAGTACGAGACATTCTCTGTTAATGCCAAGGATGCCTCGCTCTTCGAGATGGATCCAACCATTGCCTATCGTATCAATCCTGATAAGGCCTGTGACATCTTCACCAAGTACCGTGTGGGTGTGAAGGAGTTGGAAGAAGGCTATATCCGTACCTGTATCTACGAGGCCTATCGTACTTGTGCCAACCAGTATACCTCTGACTCACTGATGTCGAATCGTGCTAATTTCGAACGCGACGTACGTGCCCGTCTGGAGAAATCGCTGATGGCCGAGGGCTTCCTTGTCGAGGAGTTTACTTCGAAGATCACCCCTCCCTCATCTCTGCTCTCGATGATCGATGCCAAGAATACCGCCATCCAGAGCGCTCTGAAAGCCGAAAACGAGGTGAAGGAGGCTGAGGCCAATGCTAAAATTGCCGTTGCCAAGGCTGAAGGTAATGCCAAGGCCATGAAGATCAAAGCTGATGCAGAAGCCTATTATAACCGCACCATCGCTGCTTCGCTCTCTCCGATGATTGTCCAAGAGGATATGATTGAGAAATGGGACGGCAAGATGCCTCAGATCATGACAGGCAATGGTGGTATGATGATGGACATCTCGAAGATTGTAGGTAAATGATATAATATCTATTGTGATATATCTTTACAAACTATCGCTCATAACTCGCGTGGTAGGCAGGAACATCAGAGTGCGCCTCCTACACGCGAGTTATGAGTTATTTATGTAATCATCTTATTATCAGACGATTATATAAATACAAGAAAGGGGTAGGACTTTTCCCTCAAAGAGATAGGCTCCAAGAGTCGTGGAGATAGGGTTTACGAACGAAGGAGATAATCCCTTATAGGGTATGGAGATTATCTCCTTCACTCGTAAGTGCCATTCCTTATAGTCATGGAGCCTATCTCTTTGACCGTTAGAAGCCACCCCTACCCATAGTAGCCCCCTTCCCTACTCCGGACAGGTCCTAAGCACGCCCTAACAGGCTCTAACAGGCCCAAAAGAGTCTCCTTGATTTTTCTAGTTCACAACTTCAGACGAGCACTTTTTTAGTCACTTTTTCATGACATACCGATGCGGTCCCTGAGCTTGTCGAAGGGAGAAATAATTCAGAATTAATGGTGAGCGGATAAGTTGGGAACAAATATAATATGATTTTAATTGTTTGTGGCATCGTCATGGATGCTGTCGGCCATGAGGCGGTAGATCTGGCGTGTACGTTCGTCGTGGATCAGCGATAGCTGTTTGTCCATCACACTGACGTCGTAACGCACCATAGGACCCGTCTGAGCGTCTTTTGGCGACATGACGGTGACTTTCTTAGCGACCTCCCCTATCAGGGGCAGGAACAGCCTGAAATCGATATTCTCTTCCTGCAACACACGTTCGGCCAGACGGTAGCAGTGGTTGGTGAGGTTGGCTGCGAATACGGCGGCCAGGTGGAGCTTGGCCCTTCTTGACGAGTTGACCTCCTGCACATGGTCCGAGATGCTCTCGGCCAGTGTTTGGATCATGGTCAGCGTCTCCGCATCGGAGGCCTCAACAAAACATGGTATCTCTTTGAAGTCGACCTTTCTCGTCTTGGAAAACGTCTGCATGGGATAGAGTACGCCATAGTGAACAGCCTGTGTGTCGAAGATATCCATAGGAACACTGCCTGCCGTGTGCATGAATACGGCCTCCGGCCTGTTTGGACAGAGAACTTCGGCCAGTCCTTTGATGGCATCGTCTTTGACACTGATGATATAAGCGTCTGCATCAGTGCGGACATCAGACAGCGTTGAAACAGCCTGACAACCCAGTTTGCTGGCCAGTGTAGTGGCATGCTCTGGGGTGGGACTATACACCTGCATGATGTTGTGTCCGCTGTCTTGCAGAGCCAGTGACAGTTGTGTGGCGAGATTGCCAGAACCCAGGATGACCAGTTGGTAGCTCATAGTTGCATTGCTTTAAAGAGTCCCTTGAACTGCAGGTATTCATCATTTGTAATCTGGTTCTTGCAGTAAGGAATGATCTGCTTGGCCATGCCACCAGTGGCGATGATATGTACGGTGCCGTTGAGTGTAGGCTTGATACGATCGATGATGCCGTCAATCATGGCAGCAGTACCATATACGATACCACTCTGCATGCATTCTAAGGTGTTGCGACCAATGAGATGGTGTGGCTTCTCGATGTTGATAGACGGCAGTTGTGATGCTCTCTTGCAGAGGGCGTTCAATGAGGTCTTCACACCAGGTATAATCATGCCACCGATAAAACAACCATGCTCGTCGATCACGCCGACGGTGGTGGCTGTGCCCATATCGATGACGATGGCAGGTGCTCCATGACAGAGGACAGCCCCGATAGCATCAGCCAGACGGTCGTTGCCCAGCTGTGTAGGTGATTCCACGTGAATGTCAATCACCTTCATCGCATCATCGATACTAAAGAAACGTGGTACGATACCGGTAAGATCCGTGATGGCCTGAGCGACATCATCGTTGACCTCTGGCACGACAGATGAGATGGTGACAGACTGGATGTCAGTCAGCGATACCTCGTATTTCCTCATGCTTGTCTTCAGCTCATACCGGAAGAAACTGACGGTCTCGTCTTTCAGGGTCTTGAACCGCCATGTGCTACGGATATTTCCATCGCTGTCAGCTACAGCGATGACGATGGTGGAGTTGCCGATATCAATCAGTATGTGCATCTTGTCTGGGGTTTGCGTATCTCAGGCCTTGATCATGTCAGCGATATGGCTGAGAATCATGTCGGCCGTCTCCTCCTTGGAACAGAGCGGCAGTTCCTTGACCTCCGTCTGTGATAGGAGTGTGACCTTATTCGTATCGACACCAAAGCCGGTATCACGACCAGAGATAGAGTTGGCACAGATAAGGTCGGCATGCTTCTTCATGAGCTTTGCCTGTGAGTTTTCCAGAAGGTTCTCCGTCTCCATGGAAAAGCCCACGAGCACCTGTCCCTTTGGCTTATGATCGCCCAGGTATTGCAGGATGTCCTTTGTGCGTGACAGAAGAATATTCAGGTCATCATCACCTTTCTTCATCTTCTGTGAGGAGCAGTGTGACGGCGTATAATCGGCCACAGCACTACACATGATGATGATATCCTGATCCTGACTGCGTGTGGTGACGGCATCAAACATCTCTTGTGCCGTTGTGACGGATACCCTCTTGATGCCAGTAAAAGGTTGGATGGCGACAGGTCCGGAGATCAGGGTCACCTCGGCACCACGGAGTACAGCCATCTTGGCAATGGCATATCCCATCTTACCAGAGGAATGGTTGGTGATGCAACGTACGGGGTCGATAGGCTCTTGGGTGGGACCAGCAGTGATGAGCACTCTCCTACCCTTGAGATCTTTCTCTTTGGCCAGATGGAGCAGGATATGCTCCAGAAGGGTCTCCTCGGCAGGCATCTTGCCACTGCCGATATCACCACAGGCCAGTCGGCCTTCTACAGGTGGGATGATATGATAGCCGTAGTTCTTGAGCTTCTTGAGATTGTCCTGCAGGATGGGGTTCTCCCACATGCCTGTGTTCATAGCCGGTGAGAAGAGCACGGGAGCCTTCGTGGCCATGATGGTGGTAGTGAGCATATCGTCGCAGATGCCACTGGCTACCTTGCCGATGACATTTGCCGTACAGGGAGCCACGAGAAACAGGTCGCCTTTCTTGGCCAACGAGACATGTTTCACGTCGAAATTGAAATTACGATCGAAGGTGTCGACGATGCACTTGTTGTTTGTCAGTGTCTCAAACGTCATCGGTGTGATGAAGTGCGTGGCGTTCTGCGTCATGATGACGTGCACGTCGGCATTCAACTTCACCAGCATGGAGGCAAGATTGGCAGTCTTGTAGGCTGCGATGCTTCCTGTTACGCCGAGTACGATGGTCTTTCCTGTAAGCATATCTCGAAGGGGGCTATTGTTCGCTGAGCAGTCCGTGCTTCTCGTAGTTGGTCTTACGCACGATCTTGTTTTTGCTATCGACAAAGAGTACAGCTGGCTTATGCTGACGAGCCTCTTCTGGGGTCATGCTGGCGTAAGCCATGATGATGATCTTATCGCCGACATTGACGCATCTGGCAGCAGCGCCGTTCAGACAGATGATACCTGAGCCTTCTTCGCCAGCGATGGCATAGGTCTCGAAGCGGTTGCCGTTGTCGATATCGGCAATCTCCACCTTCTCGTATTCCATGATGCCCGACTCCTGTAACAGCCTTGAGTCAATGGTGATGCTGCCAACATAGTCAAGGTCTGCCTGTGTCACGACGGCACGGTGTATCTTAGCTTTGAGCAGTGTTATTTCCATTTCCTATATATATTATGAATGATTTGTGCCAATGATGAAGTTGTCGATCAGGCGTGTCTTACCGATATAAACGGCAATAGCGACAAGCGTCTCGCCCTCGATCTTGTCGACACGTTGTATGTTCTCGAAGTCGACAACCTCGACATAGTCTATGCGTGCCAATGGCTCGCTCTGCAGACTCTCCTTGATGATACCGATGATCGTCTTCGCGTCTTTCTCACCGCCTTCGATGGCCTCTTTACCCTTCTTCAGACTCTTAGAGAGGATCAGGGCTGCCTGACGCTCCTCGGCATTGAGATAGGTATTCCGACTTGACTTAGCCAGACCGTCGTCTTCGCGGACGATAGGACAGGCGATAATCTCAAGAGGGAAGTTCAGGTCGCGTACAAAACGTCGGATGGTTGCCAACTGCTGGGCATCCTTCTGACCAAAGTAGGCGCGATCGGGCGTTACGATATTAAACAGCTTTCCCACCACAGTACATACACCACGGAAGTGAACGGGACGAACAGCACCACAGAGCAGTTCTGTGGTCTCTGTCGTGTCTATGAACGAGGTGAAGTGACCAGGATACATCTCCGACGGCTCTGGGTTGAAGATCAGGTCGCCACCAGCCTCCTCAACCGCCTTTATGTCACGGTTGAGGTCACGTGGATAAGCCTCCAGATCCTCGTTAGGACCGAACTGTATAGGGTTAACGAATACAGAGACGACGGTACGGTCGTTCTGACTTGCCGACTTCTTGATGAGGCTCTGGTGACCCTCATGCAGATAGCCCATGGTGGGCACAAGTCCTACGGAGAGGCCTTCCTGCCTCCATCCGCCGACAATCTCTCTTACTTCTTTAATAGTCTTTACAACCTTCATATTACTAACAAATAAATATCAATACAGTTTCTCGAGCACGTCATCGCTGATCTTAAACGTTTGCTCTTCCGCAGGGAACGTGCGTTGCTCGCACTCTTCCTTATACTGTCTGAACGCTTGGAGCATGACGGCATGCAGGTCGGCATACTTCTTGACGAACTTCGGTGTGAAGCCGTTGGTATAGCCAAGCATGTCCTGATAGACAAGCACCTGACCGTCGCAGAATCTGCCGGCGCCGATGCCGATCGTCAGTGCCTTCGACTGTTCTGTGATCATCTTCGCCAGTGCCTCAGGCACACACTCCAGGGTGATGGCAAAAGCACCCGCTTCTTCGACGGCCTTGGCATCACTGAGAAGCTTCTGGGCCTGTTCCAGTGACTTGCCTTGTACCTTATAGCCACCCAGTGCATTCACGGACTGTGGGGTCAGACCGATATGTGCCACCACAGGTATGCCTGCCTGTACGATGGCCTTGATGCGGTCTGCATACTCTGCCCCACCCTCCATCTTCACAGCCTGACAGTTGGTCTCCTTGACGATACGACCAGCATTGCGGACAGCATCCTCTACTGATGCCTGATATGACATGAAGGGCATGTCGATGACAACCATCGCCTCTTTTGCGCCTCGACACACCGCCTTACCGTGGTGAATCATGTCTTCCACAGTCACGGCGAGCGTGTTCTCGTAGCCAAGCATCACATTACCGAGAGAGTCACCTACGAGGATCATGTCGATGCCTGCCTCGTCGATGGTGCAGGCAGTATGATAGTCATAGGCTGTGAGCATGCTCACGGGGCATGTTCCTTTTCGGCTTAGTAAGTCATATATTGATTTCCTCATTTCAAACGTATAGATAATTTATTTATAATGAATTAGTAACGAGGAGTGGGGGTGGATCTTACCCACGTTTGATTTGCGGCTGCAAAGTTAGTAACTTTTATTGTTACTGCAAAATTTTGCGCCTCTTTTTTATGATGATGGTCCTAAAACACCTTTGTTAGCACCTGGTTAGCAGCCCTTTCTGTCAGGGGGGAGTCATGGCAAAACAAATAATCCAGAAGAAATTTTGCCAATTCGGGAAAAAGGAGTAACTTTGCCTCTCAAACTAAAATAACGAGACAAGCGTAATGGCAAAGAAAGAAGGTAAGGAACTGACTCCGATGATGAAGCAGTTCTTCGATTTAAAGGCAAAACATCCTGACGCAGTGATGCTATTCAGGTGTGGCGACTTTTATGAGACCTACTGCGAGGATGCCATTACCGCTTCGAAAATCTTAGGTATCACCCTCACCCATCGTAATAACGGAGCTGGTGGTAAGGGCGATGAGATGGCGGGATTCCCCCATCATGCCCTCGATACCTATCTGCCGAAACTGATCCGTGCAGGTAAGCGTGTGGCCATCTGCGACCAACTTGAGGATCCTAAGCTGACGAAGAAGCTCGTGAAACGAGGCATCACTGAACTGGTGACGCCTGGTGTGGCTCTCTCGGATAACGTACTGAATTATAAGGAGAACAACTTTCTGGCTGCCGTCCATTTTGGAAAAGCCTCGTATGGTGTGGCTTTTCTGGATATCTCTACTGGTGAGTTCCTGACAGGTGAGGGCACACAAGACTATGTGGAGAAGCTGTTGGGTAATTTCTCGCCAAAGGAGGTGCTCTACGATAGGACGAAGAAACAGGAGTTCGAACGTAACTTTGGCAATCGCTTCTTTACCTTCCAGATGGACGACTGGGTGTTCAGCGAACAGACATCAAAGCAGAAGCTACTGCGACATTTCCAGGTGAAGAACCTAAAGGGATTTGGTGTGGATCATCTTCAGGCTGGTGTTATCGCTGCTGGGGCTATCCTGCAATACCTCGAACAGACGCAGCATACGCAGATAGGACATATCACGTCGATTTCGCGTATCGAGGAAGATAAGTATGTGAGACTGGATAAGTTTACGATCCGTAGTCTGGAACTGGTTCATCCCATGCAGGAAGACGGAAAGTCACTATTGGATGTCATCGACAGGACGGTGAGTCCGATGGGTGGTCGTCTGCTGCGCCGTTGGCTGGTGTTCCCCTTGAAGGATGAGAAACCTATCAAATCTCGTCTGGATGTGGTGGAGTATTATTATCGGGAGCCGGCATTCAGAGAGTGCTTGGATGAACAGTTGCATAAGATCGGCGATCTGGAGCGAATCGTCTCCAAGGCAGCCGTAGGTCGTGTTTCGCCGCGTGAAGTGGTGCAACTGAAGGTCGCCCTACAAGCCATCCAGCCCATCAAGAATGCTTGTCTCTGTGCCGAGAACGAGGCGTTGAGACAGATCGGTGAGCAACTGAGCCTGTGTGAGACGCTCCGCGACAGGATAGAGAAGGAGATACAGAACGACCCGCCACAGTTGGTGGCGAAAGGTGGTGTCATCAGAGACGGTGTGAGTGCTGAGCTCGACGAACTGAGAAGCATCGCCTATAGTGGAAAGGACTACCTCTTGAAGATTCAGGAACGAGAGGCTGCCGCTACGGGAATCCAGAGTCTGAAGATAGGTTATAATAATGTGTTCGGCTACTACCTTGAGGTGCGCAACACCTATAAGGAACAAGTGCCGCCAGAATGGGTACGTAAGCAGACGCTGGCACAAGCAGAGCGCTATATCACACAGGAGCTCAAGGAGTATGAAGAGAAAATCCTTGGTGCGGAGGATAAGATCCTCTCCTTGGAGGCCCGACTCTTCAGCGACCTCGTGCTATCCATGCAGGCGTTTATTCCACAGATACAGACCAATGCGAACATCATCGCTCGTCTCGACTGTCTACTGAGCTTTGCGAAGGTGGCTGAGGAGAACAATTATATCCGACCAGTGATCGACTCGTCGGAGGTGATAGATATCAAACAGGGGCGCCATCCTGTCATCGAACAGGAACTGCCGTTGGGCGAGAGGTATGTGCCCAACGATATCCTGCTCGACAACGAGCGCCAGCAGATCATCATCATTACGGGTCCGAATATGGCTGGTAAGTCGGCGCTGTTACGACAGACGGCGCTCATCGTGCTACTCGCCCAGATAGGCTGTTTCGTGCCTGCAGAGGCCGCGAGAATCGGTCTGGTGGACAAGGTGTTCACCCGTGTGGGAGCCTCGGATAATATCTCCCTTGGTGAGTCTACGTTTATGGTGGAGATGACGGAGGCCTCGAATATTCTGAATAATGTCAGCTCGCGCTCGCTGGTGCTCTTCGACGAGTTGGGTCGAGGAACTTCTACCTATGATGGTATCTCTATCGCATGGGCGATTGTGGAGTATCTGCATGAGAATGTCAAGGGTGGTCATCCGCGTACACTCTTCGCTACGCACTATCATGAGCTGAATGAGATGGAGAAGAATTTTCCGCGTATCAAGAACTATAACGTCTCAGTCAAGGAGGTCGACGGTAAGGTGATCTTCCTGCGCAAGTTGGAGCGTGGTGGCAGTGAGCACTCGTTTGGTATCCATGTGGCTGAGATCGCAGGTATGCCTCGCAGCATCGTGAAGCGTGCCAACGTGATCCTGAAGCAGTTGGAGGCCGAGAACGCTTCCGTGGGCAGTGTGGGTAAGCCTACGGCTGAGATCGCGGGCTCACGAGAGGGTATGCAACTATCGTTCTTCCAGCTCGACGATCCTATTCTCTGTCAGGTACGTGACGAGATCCTGGGCCTCGACGTGGATAATCTCACGCCCCTTGAAGCCCTGAACAAACTTAATGATATTAAGAAAATTGTCTCAGGGAAATAGCTCGCACATCACCTATGTCCTTGGCGAGCAGCAGGTAATGTAAACTCAGACTTTATCTTTTTTGCTGTGGCGGACCCATGCGGACAGGCCCTCGTGGCATCATCTCGTCCTGATTGCCCCAGATAAGTCCTTTAAGCAGACGGCCGAAGTCGAAACCGAATTTCTGACCGTTGTTGAACTTGATATAAGGGCTGACGATGGGGTCTGTTACCCATTTGCCCGTCATAGGACTCAGGTAGCGCCTCGCACCTGCATCCATGCCAAAGTTCTTGTGGAATCGGATGTCTGCATAGCCGCCATAATTGGTTGTTCCTAAATAAGGATTCACGGCTGGACTGATCAGCGAAGAGTTGGGATAGTAATAGCCGAAGGCATGCAGCGAGATGGCATTGTTCACCCAGTAGTTCACCGTGCCACCCACGCCGTAGCGTGTCTGCAAGAACCCCATGCCCACCATCCTATATTTGTCTGCCAGCGCTGAGGCCGAAAAACTCCAGCGGCCTGTTTGCTGATAGAGTGTCAGAGCACCTGACTCGCGATCGAGCAGTCCTGGCATCGAGTCTGCTCCCCCGCTGACGGTGATGGCTGCTCCTCGCCACGGAGTGAACAACTTACCGCCCTGCAATGTGTTCACCTCCCAACTGCCCCGTCTGGTATCGTAGAGGCTGGATGGCGTATCGAGTTTGTATCCAGGGTTAGGTGTTGCCAATGGTTGAAGCCGTCTTTTCCACAGTGTTGAGTCATGCTGCTGCAGGAAGGAATCCGTAGGCAGGAGGTCAGCACTCAGGCCCACGGAGTCTTTCCTCAGCGATTTCTCTACACTGATGTCCGTCTGCGCTGATGCACCTATTGCCATCGTCAGCAGCATCACCATGAGTACTTTCCTCAGTATCTTCATTTACTTTTTTCAAGCTCCAGCCTTCTTCTTGGCCTTGACCATGCAGTACACGCCAAGGATGATGAAGGGGATAGACAGTATCTGTCCCATATCAATAGGCAGTGAGGCCTCGAAGGCTTCCTGGATCTCCTTGGTGTATTCGATGAAGAAGCGGAAAGTGAAGATATACGTCAGGCAGAAGCCGAAATACCAGCCTGTGCCTACCTGAGGACCTTTGGCTTGTGGTTTCTGACTGTTCTTGTAGATGATCCACATGATGACGAACAGGATGGCGTAGGCGATGGCCTCGTAGAGCTGTCCTGGATGACGGGGTGCGGCATCGACACGCTCGAAGATAAAGGCCCAGGGCACGTCTGTGATCTTGCCGATGATCTCAGAGTTCATCAGGTTGCCCAGACGGATGAAACTGGCCGTCGTTCCTGTGGCGATGGCGATGTTGTCGAGTACCGTCCAGATGCTCAACTTCGTCTTGCGCACATAGAGCCAGAGGGCAATCATCAGTCCTAATGTGCCACCATGTGAGGCAAGACCGGCATAGCCTGTTATGTAGAAGCCGAAGGTCTCGCTCAGCCAACTGCCATTATGACCGAAGTGGATGGGCAGGATCATCTCTACTATACCCTGCCATGAGGTCAGGAAATCCTGAGGCTGGTAGAAGAGACAATGACCCAGACGGGCACCAATCAGAATGCCGAAGAAACAGTAGATGAAAAGGGGATCAAAGAGTTCGTCCTTGATCTTCTGATCCTTATACAGGTGTTTCACGACAAGATAGGCGAGTGTCAGTCCGATAATCCACATCAAACCGTACCAGCGCACAGTGATAGGCCCTAGATGGAAAGCCTCCAGATCAGGCTGCCAGACGATATAACTCAAGAGATTCATCATAGCTTATACGTTGAAGCGGAAATGCATGATATCACCATCTTGAACGATGTACTCCTTACCCTCTACGGCCAGTTTTCCTGCCTCGCGGACAGCGGCCTCAGAGCCATATTGGATATAGTCGTCGTACTTGATGACCTCGGCACGGATGAAGCCTTTCTCGAAGTCGGTATGGATGACACCAGCACACTGAGGAGCCTTCCAACCCTTCTTATAAGTCCAGGCCTTCACTTCCATCTCACCAGCGGTGATAAAGGTCTCGAGGTTCAGCAGGGCGTAGGCTTTCTTGATCAGACGGTTCACACCACTCTCCTCCAAGCCCAGCTCCTCGAGGAACATCTGCTTGTCTTCGTAGCTCTCAAGCTCAGCGATATCCTCTTCTGTCTTAGCGGCGATGATCATGGCCTCTGCTCCTTCTTCCTTGGCCAGGGCCTCTACTTTCTGTGTCCATTCGTTGCCGCTTTTGGCATCGGTCTCGCCCACGTTACAGACGTAGAGGACAGGCTTCGAGGTGAGCAGGAAGAGGTTACGGGCATAGTCTTGCTCGTCCTTCGACTCGAACTCTACGACACGGGCGTTCTTACCCTGTTCCAACACCTCTTTGTAGGCATGGAGCACGTTCACTTCCACCTTTGCGTCCTTATTGCCTGCGGCAGCGGCCTTTTCCGTCTTGGCCAATCGGCCCTCAATGGTCTCAAGGTCCTTGAGCTGCAACTCAGTATCGATGATCTCCTTATCGCGGATGGGGTCGATGGTGCCATCCACATGGGTGATATTCTCGTCCTCAAAACAGCGGAGCACGTGGATGATCGCATCCGTCTCGCGGATGTTTCCAAGGAACTTGTTTCCTAATCCCTCGCCCTTGGAGGCGCCCTTCACCAGACCTGCGATATCCACAATCTCACAGGTGGCGGGTACGATACGACCTGGGTGTACCAACTCTGCCAGTTTGGTGAGTCTTTCATCAGGAACGGTGATCACACCCACATTCGGCTCGATCGTACAGAAAGGAAAGTTGGCTGCCTGTGCTTTGGCACTCGACAGACAATTGAACAATGTGGACTTACCCACGTTTGGGAGTCCTACAATACCACATTTTAATGCCATTACTTCTTATAAACGTTTATAATCTGGGTGCAAAGGTACGAATAAGCGATGAAAAACACTAAAGGTAAGGTGTTTTTTTTGATAAGAATGCAACTTTTCGTATCTTTGCGTCGTCAAACAATCAGAATAACAATCAAATACATAAGATTATGAAGACATCTTTTATAGCAATGTTAGCAGCGCTGACGCTTTCCGTATCATCATGCGGAATAAATATTGGTGGGGGTATAACCAACAGGGTGGAGCCTAGTGAGAATATCGTAAAGGCCAAATATCCGCAATCATCTTTCGACAAGGTCGAAAATCATGCGTTGGGTCATATCCGTATTGTTCAGAGTAACCAGAGTCGTGTGACGCTCTCTGCCCCAGATAACTATATAGACTTATTTGATTTCAAAAATGAGAACGGTAGTCTGGAGATCAGATTCACGAAAAATAGCGTTAATATCGATGCTCGAGACGTGACTATCATCGTCTATACGCCGACGCTTAGGGAGGTTAAAAACTCTGGTGTCGCTGATGTGCATCTTGATAGTCTTACCACTGACGATTTGGTGATCAGGAACTCTGGTGCGGGATCTTTCTTCCTGTCGGAGATCAATGCCAAACGGGTTGATGTGACATGCAGTGGCGCAGGAAGTATCTCACTGAATGGTCAGGCTGAGAAGGGTGAATACCTGTGTAGTGGCGTTGGTAGTATCGACGCCAAGGGCATGAAAGCCAGTGTGGTTGATGCGAAAGTCAGTGGAGTAGGGAGCATCGAGTGCTATGCCACCGACTTTATCAAAGGACGCGTAACGGGTATCGGCTCCCTCAGATATGGTGGTCGTCCTGCCGATAGAGATCTTAAAAGATCAGGCATCGGTGGTATCAGTGAGATGTAAACGCGCTACGAGGAATGAAACGACTATTTTATCTTGATAATCTGAAAGTATGCCTGACCGTATTGGTTATTTTCCACCATGCAGGTCAGGCATATGGTGATGGTGGTGGCTGGGCTTATCAGCCCAGTAACCCTGCTGAGTTTATGCCTTGGATATGGCATTTCTTCTCTACGAATGCCGCCTTTTTCATGGGCTTGTATTTCCTCATCTCCGGCTATTTCGTGCCCTCCAGCTTCGACAAACAGGGTACAGGATGCTTTGTGAAGAAGAAACTCATGCGCCTGGGTATTCCTTGGCTGTTGATGGGTGGTCTGCTTTCTGTGCTGGCTGGCAAACTGGAGACAGGTCATATGTGGTTCGTAGAGAGCCTGCTGTTCTTCTGTCTTCTCTATGCAGTGATACGACAGTTTTGCAAGCCTATCGTGGACCTCTCGTCGAGGCCTGTAATCATGGGTGTGTTGGCTGTGGGTATCTTGATGGGCGTGGGTAGCTATTTCATCCGTCAGATCAGTCCGCAAGACCATTGGGTATTCTTCATGGGGCTGATCTTTGAACCTGCCCATTACCTGCAGTATATCATGATGTTCTTCCTTGGTGTGCTGGCCCGTCGAGTGGGATGGTTGGAGAATATGAGCAATCGTACGGGTATGACAGCCCTTCTGATAGGTATTGCCCTCGCCATCGGCAATTACCTGAGGGATGGAGGCTCATGGAATGGTTTTGTATGGCAGTGGTTTGGCATCTATGAGTCGCTGATGTGCGTCTTCATCTCGTGTGGCCTGCTCTGGCTGTTCCGTGAGTATGGCAACTGGAACAGTCGTTTCTGGCAGTGGTGTGCCGCTCAGTCGTATGGTGCATATATTTTCCACATGCTGCTGATGCTGGTCTTGCAGTTCGCCACAGACAACATCTGGATGGGAGCCTTCGGTAAGTTCGTGTTTATCGGCGTTGTCACCACCATCGTCTCGTTCGTCCTCACCTGGTTGGTGCGGATGATTCCTGGCGTCAAAAAAGTGCTTTAGCAATCAGAGTTTTAGTGAGCTTCGAGCCAATTCTGGCCAAAGCCGGAGTCGGCCACGAGGGGAACGGAGAGGGGGAAGGCGGCCTGCATTTCCTCGAGGACGATGCGCTCCACCTTCTCTTTCTCGTCAGGGTAGACGGAGAAATTAAGTTCGTCGTGTACCTGCAGGATCATCTTCGAACGGATGCCCTCAGCCTTGAAGCGGTTGTGGATATGGATCATGGCCACCTTGATGATATCTGCCGCCGTGCCCTGAATGGGGGCATTGATGGCATTACGCTCAGCGAAACCACGTACGGTGGCGTTGTGTGAGTTGATATCCGGCAGGTAGCGACGACGGCCGAAGAGGGTGGTGACATAGCCCTTCTGACGGGCTATCTCCTTTGATTTCTCCATATAGTCGTGTACCTGTGGGAAGGTAGCGAAATAGCCGTCTATCAACATCTTTGCCTCGTCGCGTGCGATGTCAAGGCGCTCTGCCAGGCCAAACACGGTGATGCCGTAGATAATGCCGAAGTTGGCACGCTTAGACTTCGTTCGCTCGTCTCGTGTCACCTCGTCGATGGGCTTTTTGTAGATGTTGGCCGCTGTGGCCGCATGCAGATCCTTACCCTCGCGGAACACCTCAACCATGTTTTCGTCTTTCGACAGGTGTGCCATCACGCGTAGTTCAATCTGTGAGTAGTCTGCAGAAAAGAACAGACAACCTGGTTCTGGGATAAAGGCCTTTCTTATCTCCTTACCGTCTTCACCTCTGATGGGGATATTCTGAAGGTTTGGATCAGAAGAGGAGAGGCGTCCTGTGGCAGTGATCGTCTGGTTGAACGAGGTGTGGATATGTCCGGTTTTGGGGTTAATCAGCTTGGGTAGGGCATCGATATAGGTACCAATAAGTTTCTTTAATCCTCTGTGTTCCAATATGTCGGCCACAATCTCATGCTTGTTACGCAACTGTTGTAACACCTCTTCAGAGGTGACATACTGACCAGTCTTGGTCTTCTTGGCCTTCTCTACTATCTTCAGTTTGTCGAAGAGTATCTCACCCACCTGCTTGGGTGAGGCGATGTTGAAGTGCTCGCCAGCGAGTTCGTAGATACGTGCCTCGATCTCGTTCATCCTGTTGTTGAAATCCTTTGACGTATCACGTAGAGAATCTGTATCCAGACAGACACCGTTCATCTCCATCTCGGCGAGTACGGGCATCAGTGGCATTTCAATCTCATAGAACAGTTTCTCGCACTCAAACTTTTTCAGCTCGGGCTCGAGCTTGTTCTTCAGACGGAGGGTGATGTCCGCATCTTCGGCAGCATATTCATAGACTTGAGAGGGTAGGAGGTCACGCATCGATTTCTGGTTTTTGCCCTTAGGTCCAATCAGTTCATCGATATGGATGGTCTGATAGTTCAAGTAAATCTCAGCCATATAGTCCATATTGTGATGAAGCTCGGGTTGGATGAGGTAGTGGGCAATCATCGTGTCCCACATCGGACCTGCTAACTCGATTCCATAGTTTCGCAACACTTCGAGGTCGTACTTCAGATTCTGTCCGACTTTCATAATCTTCGGATCCTCATACACCTCTTTGAAGATATTAACAATTCGCAACGCTTCTTCACGATTGGCAGGAATGGGCACATAAAACGCCTCAAATTCCTTCACGGCGAAGCTCAAACCCACCAGTTCGGCTTCGATTGGCGAGGTCGAGGTGGTCTCCGTGTCTAGACTGAGAATTTGTTTTGTCCTAAAAAAGTCACAAAGTTTCCTCAAATCGTCCTCATTCTCAACGAGTTTGTAGTCGTGAGGAGTCGTTTTAAGCGTGTCAAAACTCGAATTTTCGCTCAGATCCGTCCCGTCGGCGGGAAATTCGCCAAACAGATCGAGTTGACCACTAACTATTTTTTGCGGTTTTTGATTCTTTTTAAGGATTCGGTCTGCCAGACTCTTGAATTCCAGTTCGGTGAAGATCTTGCTCAGTTCTTCCTCGTTGGGCTCGACGAGCTTCAAGGCATCCATGTTGAGTTCGACAGGAACATCTGTCTTGATGGTTGCGAGGAAGTAACTCATCTTGATATCGCCGACATGCTCCTCCACTTTTTCGCGAAGCTTACCTTTGATCTCCGACGAGCGTGCTATCAGGTTGGTAACACTTCCGAAGTCGTTGATGAGTTTTGCAGCTGTCTTCTCTCCGACACCAGGACAACCAGGAAAGTTATCGGCAGAGTCGCCCATGAGTGCGAGTAGGTCGATCACTTGGAGTGGGGTGGTGATGGCGTATTTCTCCGTGACCTCCTTAGGTCCCATCACCTCATAGCCGCCACCATGACGGGGACGGAAGATCTTCACATGATCGCTTACCAACTGACCATAGTCTTTGTCAGGGGTGAGCATATAAGTATCGATACCGATGGAATCAGCTTTTTTGGCCAGTGTGCCGATGACGTCGTCGGCCTCGTAACCGTCTACCTGTAAGATAGGTATACGATAAGCCTTCAGGATCTCCTTGATTATGGGGACGGCCTTACGGATGTCCTCGGGGGTCTCCTCGCGTTGAGCTTTATACTCTGGAAAAGCCTCGCTGCGGAAGGTAGGACCGTGAGGGTCGAAAGCCACGCCGATATGGGTAGGTTGCTCTTTCTGAAGCACTTCGTTCAGGGTGTTACAGAACCCGATAATCGCCGACGTATTCAGTCCCTTTGAATTGATTCTTGGGTTCTTGATGAAAGCGTAGTACGATCGATATATGAGCGCGTAGGCATCTAAAAGAAACAATTTCTCCATATCTTTGTTTTTTTTCTGCGTAAAATTACTAAAAAATTATCTAATTACCCAATTTTTTCTTATTTTTGTACCAAATTTCAAAACAATGGATTATTTATCAAGGATAAAAACCCCTATTGAAAAGGAATTTGCTGACTTCAGGAATCTTTTTCTTGAAGCGTTGACCCATGAGGATGGTCTGTTGTCGCAGGCCTTAACACATATCAGTCAGCGCTCAGGAAAGCAGATGCGTCCGATGATTACGCTTCTTTCGGCAAAGAACTATGGCGAGATAACTGATGTCACGCTTCGTTCTGCTGTCGCGTTAGAGTTGCTTCATACGGCGAGTCTTACCCATGATGATGTGGTCGACGAGAGTGACGAACGTCGCGGCCAACCTTCCTTGAATGCCGCTTATAATAATAAAGTGTCTGTCTTAGTAGGTGACTATATCCTCTCCACTTGTTTATTGAATGCATCCTTTACTGGCAATCAGAAAATCATACAAAGTCTGTCGAATCTTGGTCGTACCCTTGCTGCTGGCGAGATTCTTCAGTTGCAGAATATTAATAATAAGGAAATCTCGGAAGAAGCTTATTATCAGGTAATTGAACAAAAGACAGCTTCGCTCTTCGAAGCTTGTTCTGGCATAGGCGCCTTATCTGTAGGTGCTTCTGAAGATGATGTGGTGGCGTCCAAGAAATTTGGCAGGAATCTGGGTATGATCTTCCAGATCCGTGATGACATCTTCGATTATTTTGATTCTGACGAGGTAGGCAAGCCGACGAGCACGGATATGGCTGAGGGCAAGCTCACGCTACCTGTGATCTATGCGCTCCAGCATTCGCCTTACGAGTCGATGATGCCTTTGGCCATGAAGGTGAAAGCCGGCACGATCAATGCTGAGGAGATTGCCGTACTCGTGGAGTTCACCAAGGAGTATGGTGGTATCGACTATGCCCAGCGCAAGATGGAGGAGATCGCTCAGGAAGTCAGAGTATATATCGACAGGCATGTGAAGAACCCATCTCTGAAGGATGCCTATACGGCCTATCTGGATTACGCGATACAACGAAAACTTTAGATACGAAAAAAGGAGGGTTGGTTCCCTCCTTTTATCTTTATAAGCACCTCTATAAGAGGTGGTTGTTGTCTTTTCTTAGAAGAATTTTGTTTCCTCACCGATTACCTCGCTCAGCAACAGGTTAGCCAGGCGCGAGGTGCCCATACGGAACCATTGGTTGGTGAGCCATTTCTCGCCCAGGACCTCTTTCACAATCGTGTAGTAGATCAGAGCATCCATCACGGAATTAAGGCCGCCAGCAGGCTTGAAACCAATCTGGATGCCCGTTTCATCGTAGTACTCCTTGATGGCCTGACACATCACGTAGGCTGCCTCAGGGGTGGCAGCAGGCTCGAGCTTGCCTGTCGAGGTCTTGATATAGTCGGCACCACTGTACATCGCAAGTATTGAGGCGGTCTTGATGTTAGCAGCCGTCTTCAGACAGCCCGTCTCGAGGATCACCTTCATCTTCTTGTCGCCACAGGCCTCCTTCATCTGCTGTATCTCGTCACAGACAGTCTCGTAGTCGCCAGAGAGGAATGCACCCACGGAGAGCACCATATCGATCTCTGTGGCGCCGTCTTTCACGGCCAGACTGGTCTCTATCGTCTTCACCTCGATCAGGGCCTGAGAGGACGGGAAAGAGCCGCTGACGCAGGCGATTTCCACACCGTCGACTTCGAGGGTCTCTGATACCACTTTGGCAAAGCGCGGATATACGCAGATGGTGGCCACGTGGGGTAGGTTAGGGTATTGCTCATCGAACTGGTTCACACGTTCTGTAAATGCCAGCACGCTCTCATCAGAGTCGGTGGTCTTCAGGGTGGTCAGTTCCACACTTCCCATCAGGAATTGTTTCACTTCGGGGGTATCGTTCTCATGTACTTTCTCCGCGATGATCTGTTTCACGGCGGCACGCACCTCCTCGTCGGAAACGTTGAGGTTGTACTTGCTCAGAGCCTCTTCGATCTGGCTCTTCTGTGGCATCTCCACGTGGTGGTGATGCGCATGGTCATGATGTTGTTCTGCCATAGTCTATGCCATTAATTTTTTGTTATGTATATGTCGTAGTGAGTCGCGTTGCGTCTTTTTGTCTAATGATTTCTTCAGTTCTTCTGTGAGGTCCACGCCCGTTTGGTTGGCCAGACAGATGAGTACCCAGAGTACGTCGGCCATCTCCTCGCCGAGGTTGTCTTTCTCGCCTTCTTTGAAGCTCTGATCACCGTATCTGCGGGCTATCACACGGGCCAGTTCGCCCACCTCCTCCGTCAGCACTGCCATATTCGTCAGTTCCGAGAAATAACGAACGCCATATTCCTTGATCCAGCGATCCACCAGTTCCTGTGCTTCTTTGATAGTCATCGTTTTGTGAGCATTTGAATGAACATGATAAAGATGGCGAGCAGAATAATGATGATATACTGCTTATTCTCACGCTCGTACTCCTTCCAGTGGAAGGCTTTGTAGAGGAAGATGGCGAGTAGCAGTAGCAGTCCTAATCCACATGGCCATACACCATACTGAATGCCCTTGATGTAGGATAGTCCAACGCCAATGGCAGCCAAGATGATGCCTGAAATCTCTATTTCTCTCAGATATTTTCTCATCGCTTATTCTTTGTTTTTGGTATCCATACAGATAGTGACTGGTCCGTCGTTGAGCAGTTGCACCTTCATGTCTGCTCCAAACTCGCCTGTGCCAACGGGCTTGCCTATCGCTTCGGAGAGTTGTGCGCAGAAGGCCTCGTAGAGTGGGATAGAGTGTTCGTGGGAGCCGGCGCGGAACCAACTGGGACGATTGCCTTTCTTGTAACTAGCGAAAAGCGTGAACTGACTCACGACGAGTGCCTCACCCCCGATATCGAGGACAGAGCGGTTCATCACTCCGTTTTCATCATCAAACACACGCAGGTTGGCGATTTTCTTCACCAGCCAGTCTACATCGTCCCTCTCGTCGTCGTCGCAGATGCCTATCAGGATGAGCAATCCCCATCCGATGGCCGATTTGACCTCACCGTCGATCGTGACACTTGCCTGACTGACTCTCTGTATAACTGCTCTCATAGAGCGCAAAGTTACGAAATAAAATCGATAAAACCAAATTTACATCGATGTAAATCAACCTTATAAGGCCTTATCGGGCCTTATCAAACTTAATATCTAATCAGCAGATTCTGTTCTATAGAGTAAATATTTTTTGTCGTACATTCGTGTGTTGTAATTGCCCCTTGTTTTAGGCACTTTTAGTGCACTTGGGGTTTCCTCCAGGGAAAGCCTGACTTTCCTTCGAGGAAACTCTCACTTTCCTCCGGACAGACTGAGACTTTATAGGAAGGTATATGTATTGTTGTTCCTTAAATATAGTGTTTTGTCAGGATATTTTGATATATTACCTCGTGCCGTATTAGATGAACAGGGTTGCCGAATAGACGATAGACAAGTAGATACAAGGTTTTTCCGTACTATAATTATCTTTGGTGGAAATAGTCGAAGATAATCTGTGCTTTTGAGGGCCCAATGATGGCCGAAAGACTATCGAGACTGGCCTCGCGTATCTTCTTGACTGATTTAAGGCTATTTAGAAGCTCGTCACGCGTTTTCGGGCCGATACCCTTGATGTTATCCAGCTCGGACTGTAAGGCACGCTTAGAACGCTTGTTTCGATGGAATTCTATGGCGAAGCGATGTACCTCGTCCTGTATCTGTGTGAGTACATGAAAGAGCTCACTGTCTGTCTTCAGGGCTACGCTGAGCGGCGGGAAGCCGTAGAGCAGCTCGTTGGTACGGTGACGGTCGTTCTTGGCCAGTCCTGCAATGGGGATATCGAGATTCAACTCGTCTTGTATCACCTGTCTGATGACCTCCATCTGACCTTTTCCGCCGTCAGCGATGATAAGGTCGGGTAGGGGTTGTTCTTCTTCTATCAGTCGTGTGTAGCGACGATGAACCACTTCTTTCATCGAGGCATAGTCGTCAGGTCCTGTGACTGTCTTGATGTTATAGTGTTTATAGTCGCGCTTCGAGGGTTTCATCTTCTTGAAAACCACACAGGCTGCCACAGCGTCTGTACCAGAGATGTTGGAGTTGTCGAAGCACTCTATCTGGAAGGGCAGTTTGGGTAGGTGGAGTTTGTCCTGGAGTTCCTTCATCAGACGCGTCTGTTTCTGTTCCGGATTGAGTTTCTCGGCTTGTTTCAGACGGTCGAACTTATACTGTTTGCCGTTCATGATAGAGAGGTCGAGCAGGGTCTTCTTGTCGCCACGCTGAGGGATGGTGAAGGTGATACCTTCGAGCACCATGTCGAGCTCTTGAGGAACGATGATCTCCTTTGAATGGCTCTTGAAACGCTCGCGCAGTTCAACGATACCCAACTGCAGCAGTTCACTGTCTGTCTCGTTGAGTTTCTTCTTATATTCGATGGTGAAACTTTGGTTGATGCTGCCGTTGGATACATGGATATAGTTGATGAAGGCCATCTTCTCGTCGCTGGTGATGGAGAAGACGTCGACGTTGTCGATGGTATGACTGACCACCTCGCTCTTGCTGACGAAGGTGTCGAGGGCGATGTATTTCCGCTTTACCTCCTCTGCCTCCTCGAAACGGAGTTCGTCGGAGAGATGTAGCATCTCGTCTCTAAGCTCCTTGAGCATCTGACGGGTGTTGCCCTTTAGGATCTCACGCGCCTGTTGGATACCTCTCTGGTAGTCCTCATACGACTGCTTTCCTACGCACGGTCCCATACACTTCTTGATGTGGTAGTCGAGACATACCTTGTATTTGCCTGTCTCTACACCCTCTTTGGTGATGGGTTGACGACAGGTACGTGGGTGATATAGTTCCTTGATGAGGTCAAGGATGGCATACATGCTTGCGACATGAGAGTAAGGACCGTAGTAGGTGCCCCATTTCTTGTTGATAGTGCGTGTCTTGAAAATGCGGGGGAAGTACTCGTTGGTGACACAGATGCTGGGGTAGGTCTTGCCGTCCTTCAGCAGGACGTTGTACCGCGGATTATACTTCTTGATGAGCGAGTTCTCCAAGAGTAAGGCATCCTCCTCGGTGTTTACGACTGTATAGCTGATGTTGTGGATCTTAGAGACGAGCACCTTGGTCTTGAAACGATCCACCTCTGTGTGGAAGTAAGACGAGACCCTTGCTTTGAGGTTCTTCGCCTTCCCCACATAGATGATGGTCTTCGTATCGTCATAGAACTGGTAGCTGCCAGGCTTGTCAGGCAGTCTGCTGACAATACTCTTCAGATGGGCTAACCGTTTCTCGTTCTCTTCTTTCGTCATCTCGCTGGCGCCTGTTTATGAGTACTTTGGAAGATTTTGTTTCACGTGAAACACGTTAGAGTGTCACGAGGGTTGTAAGGTCGATGCCTTTGAAGAGGTCGCGCCCATGCAGTCCCTCGTCTGTGATCTCAATGATGAAGTTCACATAGACCTTCTTAGGGTGGAAGTGCTGCACAAGTCTGTAAGCTGCCATGGCTGTTCCTCCTGTGGCCAACAGGTCGTCGTGAATGAGTACAACGTCGTTCTCGTCGATGGAGTCGATGTGCATTTCAATGGTGTCGACGCCGTATTCCTTGGAAAACGACTCTTTGATCGCTGTAGCAGGTAATTTGCCTGGCTTACGTGCCAAGACAATGCCGCAACCCAATCTGGCGGCCAGGGCAGATGCCATCACGAAACCACGACTCTCGATGCCCACAATCTTGGTGATGCCTTTGTCCTTGTAGAGCTCCTCCATCTCGTTGAGCATAATCTGTACGCACTCGGCACTCTTATAAAGGGTGGTCACGTCGCGGAAATTGATACCCTTCTTTGGGAAGTCGGGTATACATCGCAAATTGTCAATCAAAACTTTGTTGTTCATAATCAGTATGTTATATTTGTTTCTTTTTGCTTTTGTTTCACGTGAAACACGGGCGTGATAGGCAAGAGAATTACCTCCCCATGAGCACAAGTAAGACGTTGATGTCGCTTGGGGAGACGCCAGGAATACGACTGGCCTGTGCCAATGTCTCAGGTTGGATGCGCGTCAACTTCTGACGAGCCTCTGTCGAGAGCGACTGTATGTCCTCGTAGTTGAAATGGTCTTTAATCTTGATATTCTCCAAGCGATGCATTTTCTCTGCTACCATTCGCTCGCGTTCGATATATCCTTTATATTTCATTCGTACCTCCGCGGCCTCTGCGATCTCTTCTTTTCGATTGATTGGTCGATTCAAGACTTCCTTCAGTTGGGGAATGATGTCTGACAGATTGGAGAGATTGAGTTGAGGACGCCCAACGAGATCGATTAACTTACAGCCGTACTGGAGTGGGGTGGTGCCAAGCGCCTCGAGGGCCGAATTGATGAGTTTCGGTTTTATCGCGAAGGTCTGACAGAATTCTTCGATTTCTTCGATAGCCTGTTTTTTCTCCATCCACCAGTCGTAACGATCTCTTTTTGCGAGCCCCAGCTCGTAGGCCTTTTCAGTCAGACGCGCATCGGCATCGTCTTGTCTCAGCAGAATTCTGTATTCGGCCCTCGACGTAAACATACGATAAGGCTCGTCGACACCTTTTGTCACCAAGTCGTCGATGAGAACGCCGATATAAGCTTCGTCGCGATGAAGTACGAACTGTGTCGTGCTTGTTGCTGCGCCACGACACTCTGCTGCTCCTGCCTTCAGCGCAGCGTTAGCTCCTGCCAGTGTTCCCTGACCTCCAGCCTCTTCATAGCCTGTTGTACCATTGACCTGTCCAGCGAAGAACAGGTTCTCGATAATCTTCGATTCCAGCGAGTGATTGAGTTGGGTGGGGTCGAAGAAATCGTATTCGATGGCATAACCAGGGCGATACACCTTCAGGTCTCTGAAAGCAGGAATCTTCTTCAGTGCTTGGATCTGTACGTCCATCGGCAATGACGAGGAGAAACCGTTCAGATACATCTCGTTGGTGTCTTCTCCCTCCGGCTCGAGAAACAACGGGTGCTTCTCGCGATCTGGGAAGGTCATGAGCTTGGTCTCGATGGAAGGGCAGTAGCGCGGACCTATCGATTGGATCTGTCCGTTATAGAGCGGAGAGTCTGCCAGTCCGCTGCGCAACACCTCATGTACCTCTGCGTTCGTGTTGCAAGTCCAGCAAGGTAGTTGTTTCAAGGCACCGCCCTTGTTCATATAACTGAACTGATAGGGTTTGTTTTCGCCTGGTTGAATCTCCATTTCATCGAAGTGAACAGAGCGCTTGTCGATACGTACTGGGGTTCCTGTCTTCATGCGGGCAGTCGTGACGCCGTGGCGGGTGATGCTCTCCGTGAAGTGGGGCACGGCAGGTTCTGCAACACGACCTCCAGCCACCATCTTCCGTCCAATGTGCATCAGCCCGTTGAGGAAGGTGCCAGCAGTGATCACCACACATCTTGCATAGAGTTCTGCGCCCCAGATGGTGCGCACGCCGATGGCCCTGACAGTAGCGTGACCGTTATCGTCGAGTTGTCCCGTCTCTTCTACAAGCAATTCATCGGCCTGGTCTTGCCAGACGTCGAGATTTTCGGTTTCATCGAGATGTCTGCGCCATTCCCAGATGAACTTCCCACGGTCACACTGGGCACGGGGGCTCCACATGGCGGGTCCCTTTCCTACGTTGAGCATACGGAACTGGATGGAGGTGGCATCTGTCACCAGTCCCATCTGTCCGCCGAGTGCATCGATTTCGCGCACGATCTGGCCTTTGGCAATACCGCCGATGGCAGGGTTGCACGACATCTGTGCAATCTTGTTCATGTCCATGGTTATCAGACAGGTCTTGGCCCCCATGTTGGCACTGGCACAGGCCGCCTCGCAGCCTGCATGTCCTCCTCCAATCACCAGAACATCATACTTGAATTTCATTTGCTGTTTCCTAATTTTCCGCAAAAGTAAGCATAAAAATCGGATTTTTGGTGCATTTTTACCCGAAAAAACTTTGAATTATCATTAAATTATAGTAACTTTGCGCTCTAAAGTAAAAACGAAATACCTATAATAAGGTATAAGAAGACCTTCTTGACATAAGAGACTGAGATTATAATGTAAATTATCAAGAAAAAATACAATTTTAATAAATTATTAAATTTCAACAACTTATGTGGTTAATCAATTCATCAATTGGTAGAAAAGTTGTAATGTCTGTGACGGGCATTGCGCTCATCCTGTTTTTGACCTTCCATGGTTGCATGAACGTGGTAGCGCTGTTCTCGGAAGAGGGATACAACATGATTTGCGAATTCCTGGGTGCCAACTGGTATGCTGTTGTAGCAACGCTTGGTCTGGCTGCTCTGGCAGTGATTCACATTGTCTACGCTTTCATCCTGACGGCGCAGAACCGTAAGGCCCGCGGAGACAATCGCTATGAAGTGGCAACAACAGTGAATGCAGGTAAGGTGGAGTGGGCTTCCAAGAACATGCTCGTGTTGGATCTGATCATCGTGATTGGCCTGCTGCTGCACCTGTACAACTTCTGGTACAACATGATGTTCGCCGAGCTGGTGGGCACATACCAGCAGATCGATCCTGCCGATGGTTTTGCATGGATTAAGGAGACATTCGCTAATCCTGTATTTGTAGTTCTGTACATCGTTTGGTTCGTGGCAATCTGGTTCCACCTCACACACGGCTTCTGGTCAGCCCTTCAGACACTTGGATGGAGCGGTAAGACATGGCTCTGCCGTTGGAAGGTGATCGGCTTCATCTATGTGACCCTGCTGATGATCTGTTTCCTGATTGTTGTTCTGGCTTTCGCATTCAAGTGCGCTCCGAGCCTCTGCTAAACTTTAATTATTTATTTTTTCAATCTTAAATTTTGAAAAAGATTATGGCAAAAGTATTAGATTCTAAGATTCCCGCAGGTCCAGTACCTGAGAAATGGAAGGAATATAAGGCTCATCAGCGTCTCGTCAACCCGAAGAACAAGCTGAAGCTCGACGTGATCGTGGTTGGTACCGGTCTGGCTGGTGCCTCTGCAGCCGCTTCACTCGGTGAGATGGGCTTCAATGTGATTAACCTGTGTATCCAGGACTCTCCCCGTCGCGCTCACTCAATCGCTGCCCAGGGTGGTATCAACGCCGCCAAGTGCTATCAGAACGATGGTGACTCTGTCTATCGTCTGTTCTACGACACCGTGAAGGGTGGTGACTATCGTGCTCGCGAGGCCAACGTGTATCGTCTGGCTGAGGTTTCAAACAATATTATCGACCAGTGCGTGGCTCAGGGTGTTCCCTTCGCTCGTGAGTACGGTGGTATGCTGGCCAACCGTTCATTCGGTGGTGCTCAGGTGTCTCGTACATTCTATGCCAAGGGTCAGACGGGTCAGCAGCTGCTGTTGGGCGCCTACTCTTCACTGAGCTGTCAGGTTCAGGCTGGTAAGGTGAAGCTCTACACCCGTTACGAGATGGAAGATGTGGTGATTGTCGACGGTCGTGCCCGTGGTATCATCGCCAAGAACCTCGTTACTGGTGAGCTGGAGCGTTTCAGTGCCAATGCCGTCGTTATCGCTACTGGTGGTTACGGAAACACCTATTTCCTCTCTACCAACGCTATGGGTTGTAACTGCACCGCTGCCGTTCAGTGCTATCGTAAGGGTGCCATGTTCGCCAACCCTTCATATGTTCAGATTCACCCCACCTGTATCCCCGTCCATGGCGACAAGCAGTCTAAGCTGACGCTGATGTCTGAGTCGCTGCGTAACGACGGTCGTATCTGGGTGCCGAAGAATATTGAGGATGCCAAGGCATTGCAGGCTGGTACCAAGCAGGGTTGGGAGATTCCTGAGGAGGACCGCGATTACTATCTGGAGCGCCGTTATCCTGCCTTCGGAAACCTCGTACCTCGCGACGTGGCTTCTCGTGCTGCTAAGGAGCGCTGTGACAAGGGCTTCGGCGTGAACAACACGGGTCTGGCTGTGTTCCTCGACTTCTCTGAGTCTATCAACCGTCTGGGTATCGACGTGATCATGCAGCGTTATGGTAACCTCTTCGAGATGTATGAGGAGATCACCGACGTGTTCCCTGGCGATGTGGCCAACGAGATCAACGGTGTGAAGTATTACAAGCCGATGATGATCTATCCCGCTATCCACTACACCATGGGTGGTATCTGGGTAGACTATGAGCTGCAGACCACCATCCCTGGCCTGTTCGCTATCGGTGAGTGTAACTTCTCTGACCACGGTGCTAACCGTCTGGGTGCTTCTGCGCTGATGCAGGGTCTGGCCGATGGTTACTTCGTGCTGCCTTACACCATCCAGAACTACCTGGCCGACCAGTCTATCTGGGGCAAGGTTTCTACCGATCTGCCTGAGTTCGAGGAGGCCGAGAAGGGCGTTGCTGCCGAGATCGACCGTCTGATGAACATCAAGGGTAAGCGCTCTGTCGACTCTATCCACAAGGAGCTGGGTCATATCATGTGGGAGTATGTAGGTATGGGTCGCACCGCTGAGGGCCTGAAGGAAGGTCTGAAGAAGATGCACGAGCTCGAGAAGGAGTTCGATACCAACCTCTTCGTTCCTGGCACGAAGGAAGGCCTGAATGTCGAGCTCGACAAGGCTATCCACCTGCGCGACTTCTTCACCATGGGTCAGCTTGTGGCCTTCGACGCTCTCTCTCGTAACGAGTCCTGCGGTGGTCACTTCCGTGAGGAGTACCAGACCGAGGAAGGCGAGGCTAAGCGCGACGACGAGAACTACTTCTATGTAGGCTGCTGGGAGTATAAAGGCAAGGGCGTGGAGCCTGAGCTCTCTAAGGAGCCGCTGGAGTATGAGGCAATCAAGGTACAAACCCGTAACTATAAGAACTAAGTAAGGATTTGAAATTATGGCAAAGAATATTTCATTTACAATAAAGTTCTGGCGCCAGAACGGCCCCAAGGACCAGGGACATTTCGACACCCACGAGATGCACGATATTCCCGATGACACCTCTTTCCTCGAGATGCTTGACATCCTGAACGAGGAGCTCATCAACGAAGGCAAGGAGCCCTTCGTGTTCGACCACGACTGCCGCGAGGGTATCTGCGGTATGTGCTCGCTTTATATCAACGGTACACCTCACGGACTCACTGAGCGTGGTGCCACCACCTGTCAACTCTACATGCGCCGCTTCAACGACGGCGATGTTATCACTGTAGAGCCTTGGCGTTCGGCGGCTTTCCCCGTGATCAAGGACTGTATGGTAGACCGCAACGCCTTCGATAAGATCATCCAGGCTGGTGGTTACACCACCATCCGCACAGGACAGGCTCAGGACGCTAACGCTATCCTCATTCCTAAGGAGGATGCCGACGAGGCTATGGACTGCGCTTCTTGCATCGGCTGTGGCGCCTGCGTAGCAGCATGTAAGAACGGCTCTGCCATGCTCTTCGTATCGTCTAAGGTATCTCAGCTCGCTCTGCTTCCGCAGGGCCGTGTAGAGGCTGCCCGTCGTGTGAAGAACATGATTGCCAAGATGGACGAGCTCGGCTTTGGTAACTGCACCAACACTCGCGCCTGCGAGGCTGTCTGCCCGAAGAACGAGACCATCGCCAATATCGCTCGCCTGAACCGCGAGATGATCAAGGCTAAGTTAGCTGATTAATATTTACACGATAAGCCCCTATGGAGCGCCAAACGCTCTGTAGGGGCTTTCATTTGGACTTCTTATGAAGTCTATCGATAACTTATAGGGAATTCCTATGAAATATTAGGGTTTTCCCTTTTTTATTTGTTCAGATATTACTTATCTTTGTGCTATCACAAATCATTCAATTATTCACAATAATGAAACAGGTAAATTTTTTATTCAGGTTGTGTCTCGTGATGGCAATGATGGGATGGACTTTAACGAGCTATGCCCAACGGTATGAGGTTGACCGAGACCGTGTGTATTTTGGCGGCGAGATGGTGATACATGCAGATATCCGTAGTTTTGTTGATCTAGGATTCGGCTATGCCAAGGATCGTCATCACGTGTATATGAACGGGCGAATACTCGAGTATGTTGATCCTTCATCATTCCGACTGAAGGAATCTAGGCATCGGCACGGGCATGCTAACACGGATAGAGACATCCAAGAGCCGTACAAAGGGTATCATAAAACATCGTTCAGTGTCTATTACGGCGATAAGAAAATCGATGCTGTGTCCAGCCAGTTTGTCGAATTGGACTATGGTTATGCCAAGGATTCCTTCAGTGTATTCTTTCTTGGTGAAAAGATAAAAGGTGCCACATGTTCTAGCTTCGAAGTGTTGGGAGGAGGTTATGCCAAAGACGCCTTCAGTGTCTACTACTATGGTGAGAAGGTGGAAGGAGCTTTTGCCTCAACGTTCAGATATACAAGTAACGGTTATGCAGAAGACAGCCTCAACACCTATTATAGAGGTAAGAAACTGAGATAGGAATCAATCCAAGAAGGACGAGCTCGGCTTCGGTAACCTTTATATAAAGAGCGCCGCAGAACAGACAACTGCGGCGCTCTTTTTGTTGACAAGTCATGGGCCTTTGACCGCTAATCAACAGATATGATCTCTAACTTAACATGAATTAAGAATATGCAACTTTCTGTTTCTTGACAGGCATTGTTCTTTGTTGTATCTTTGCACCGTCAAATCAATTAAACAGTTTTTATGGAGACAAAAGAGATTATAAGAAACATTCGAGAGAAGAACAACCTGACACAAGAACAGTTAGCTGAACGGATCTATGTAAGTCGCCAAGCCGTAAGCCGGTGGGAAAATGGAGAGACGCAGCCGGATACAGAACAGTTGAAGACATTGTCAAGAGAGTTTGGGATATCAATCAATACGCTGCTCGGCTCACCTCAGACATTGTACTGCCAATGCTGCGGAATGCCTTTGTCGGATGACGCAATGATTAGTCATGAGGTGGATGGTAGTTTCAACGAAGACTATTGTAAATGGTGCTATGCAGATGGCAACTTTGTTTATAAGGACAAGGACTCATTGCTCGACTTTCTCGTCAGTCATATGCCCAACCCCGACAATCAGTCCGAATCCGAACGTCGCAGTCTTTATGACTCTCATCTATCGATGCTCAAGCATTGGCGTAATCAATAACTAATAAAAAGACAATCATGACTATTGGAGACAAGGCGCCCGAGATTCCCGTCCATTTCTAGAAGAAGTAAACCATTTTTTTCCTTTACAAGACAATTAATAAAAATAAAAGTCATATATTTGCAATGTCATTGTAAGAAAAGAATACTTGTAATATATGAAAAGACTATTAAAATATTGGTATATATTACCTATCCTGCTAGCGTGCTTAATGATTGTGGCTTGCTTAATGTATATGTTGATGATACAATCTATGAAATCATCGATGGTAATTGAAAGCACAGTAAGCGTTCTTATACTTATCGTACTGATAGCACTGCCGATATCATGGGTCATTCTACTTATCAATAAGCAATGGAAGAGGTCCTTCTTTTCCTTCTTGGCGACCATTTTGGTCGTATGTGTTCTGGGGTTCCCTCTTTCATTCTTAGCAATGGAAAGTCCTGATGGATTCGGAAAAGACCATCCGATTCCTGATGGATTAGAATGCAACTTGCCCCTTGTGGATGATTCGTGTTCAACGGCACCTATAGACAGTATAGATACCAATAACTATCTAGTTGTATGGAATAGTTTTCAAGGTGGAGTATATAAGTATGATTTTTATTATGGTCCATTACCAGCAGGAGAAGTTTTTCTTCGATGTTTCGAGGTAACAGAAAACATCCCATTATCGGAAGACGAACTAGAAGAAAGTAGCAAAGTTTGTATAGATTCAACGAAATCGTTCACGAGACTGGTAGAAAAAAAAGAATTCCATATCTACGAAGGCGATTGGGGAGATTATTATGCTGCTCGGGTTGAGGTGTGGTACAGGAACGGTACAACAAAACAGGAACGGAAACTTCTGGAGAAGGTGTACCGTGTTGAAGGATGGATGAGATAAGGATTGCAAAGCATAATCATTTATACCATTTTCGTGTATTATATATGGAGGATTTCAAATAAATAGATAACTTTGTAACAGAATCAATAAACCAACGATTATGATGACAAGAAAAATCTTGAATGGATTAAAGAGGTTGAATAGTTTGAATAGGCTGTTTGTCTTTCTTTTTACGTGTATGATTGTACAGTCCTCTTATAGTCAGCAGAAAATGACTATTAAGGAGATGGAAGATTCTATGGCACTGGGAAATCTGAATGTTCAGGTAGATTTGGCCATAGAATACATTAGTGGAGAAAGGGTTGAAGTAGACTATACAAAGGCCTACTCAATGATTCGTGATGCTGCTGAAAAGGGCAATCGTTACGGACAGTTGATGCTCGGTGTGTGCTATGAAGCTGGCATCAGTGTAGAAAAGAACCAGGACGAGTCATTCCGCTGGTTTATGCGTTCGGCCGAACAAGGTAACATTTCTGCGATGGAGCGTGTCGGACAAGCTTATGAGTATGGATATGGTGTGGCTGCTGATTTGAAGAAGGCGGTGGCTTACTACCAAAAGTCTGCCGAAGGCGGCTATCCTGTGGCGCAACTGAATATGGGAATACTCTATGAACATGGTCATGGAGTAGAGCAAGACATAAAGAAAGCATTCGAATGGGTATCACTAGCAGCCCAACAGCACGAAGGTGCAAGGTTTATACTTGCTAAATACTACTTTAATGGCTGGGGTATGGAGCAAAACAAAGCAGAAGCGTTACGTCTTTTAAATAGTCTAAAGGATAATAAAGAACTGGGCGAGGCGGCTTCATATTACAGTGATATCATAGAGCGCGGTGACACGATGCAAACTTATGAGTTCCAGTTCCGCTGGATACCTAGGATACTTTTTGATTGGAAAAAAGGCGAATACGACGACACAATGTTAACAGATATAACTGAATGGAAGTTGTATTTGGGTGGAATGTTTATCAGCCATTATGAATGGGATTGGGATGAGGTGTCGGCACAGGTGTATCCTCAACCTAATGATATTGATATCATTGTTTATAGGATGCCTGAACCTCAGAGACCTCCGCTATGCAAATATGCTGCAGCTGTGATAGACCGCAAGCAGCGCACGGTGCAATATTTCACGCTAGAACTGAGTATAGATGTTTCTGGCAGAAGCAGCGACAAACCTTGGATGTTTTGTGGGGTTAGTAGCGAAATGAGTCATCTCAACTTTGGCTGGTTCAAGGAAACTGTCACCGAACAGAACTTCGTAGAGTATGTAAAGAAGTATGTGGAAAAAGAAAAGAAGATTGAGCGTGCTGATCAAAAAAAGAAAGACAAAAAAAAGGGGGAAACAAAACGCCCAGAAGCAGAAATCATTCAAGCTACAAACGATAGTATATGCGCTGAAGGGTATAATCTTTACATTGCAGAAACGATTAACTGGATGTCAACAGATTCTGTCTTGGCTCACTATAGTCGTGACGATTTGGGCGAGAATCTTATCTGGCAACCCACAGATAGTACATGGAGTGCCACTTTCTTTGATAAGGACATTAAGAATTGCGTCTTTGAGTTGAAATATAACCATGTCAATAGAACAAATACTATATCGTACGAAAAACGTCCAATAACAGAAACGGAACGGGCTCAAGCTAGGATTAAAAATATCATGATAAAAAACGCCTTCGAGAACTATGGAGGTGAAATAAAGTATAACGAAAAATGCGGTAATCCGAATTTTGACTTCGTACGTATCAATGATAATCTAATACGACTCTATATACTTCAAGGCACTGTACAGCCAAACACAATTCCTTTTGGAAATGATTACTCTATTGATTTTGATAATAATGGTAATGCATTGTGTTTCAGGAAATACCACAATTCACTGATAGCTATTAAGACGGTGGATGTTGAAGGACAACAAATTAAATCCGTAGTTCATAGCCATCTTCGTGATAACCCTTATATCACTCCTACAGATGTATGTAATTTCTTGCTTTACAGAGGCGAATTAAAAGAAAATCACATTCTGAGTACAGCTTTAGATGGGTACATTATATACCATGCCGAGGATAACTCTACAGAATTTGTTCCCATGGATGAGATGTAAACAAAATAAGTATGTTTGAATGTCACTTCTTTGTAATTGATACAATAGACCAGTCGTTATCGTGATAAGAGGAACATCACAGAATGTGGTTATGATTGCTTTTATGGCAGTGTATATAAGTTGTCAATCTGCAAAGAAATCAGTAGAGGAGATATATGGAAACGAATAATATATAATAAACGAATAATCCTCATTACAGACAATCATGACTATTGGAGACAAGGCGCCCGAGATTCTGGGCAAGGACGAACAGGGACGGGATATCCGTCTGAGTGATTATCGCGGTCGAAAGCTGGTGCTGTACTTCTATCCGAAGGATAATACCAGTGGCTGTACGGCCGAGGCTTGCAGTCTGAGAGACCATTATGGTGATCTACAGGCTCAGGGGTATGAGATCGTAGGCGTGAGCAAGGATTCTGCCGCCTCGCATGTGAAGTTCAAGGAGAAGCATTCGTTGCCCTTTCCCCTGATTGCCGATGTTGACAGGAGGCTGATGGAGGCGATGGGTGCCTGGGGCGAAAAGACGATGTATGGCAAGAAGACGATGGGTACTATCCGTACTACCTTCGTGATTAACGAGGAGGGCATCATCGAACAGATCTTCGCCGGTAAGCAGGTGAAGACCAAAGAGCACGCTGAGCAGATCCTGCAGAAGTAGTCAAGGGCAGTGACTTGATGGGGGGAAGGCGATGCCCGTCAAGTAGAACGAAAAACGGCCATTAATTTGGGCATGTCAGAAAAACGACGTACCTTTGTCACGAAATCGTTAAAGACGAAGGGAAATAACTATATAGATTGAGAAAAACTACGATTTTATCGGTATTGCTTTGTGCTACCCAGCTATCAGCGCAGGAGTGGCGACTGGCGTGGAGCGATGAGTTCGATGGCAACGGTCGCCCCGACTCTACGATATGGAACTATGAGCAGGGCTTCGTGCGTAACCATGAGGCCCAGTGGTATCAGTGGCAGAACGCCTACCAGCAGAATGGGGTCCTCGTCATCGAGGCGCGGCGCGAAGAGCGTCCCAATCCCACCTATCGTCCTGATGCGACTCACTGGGGCCAGCAGCGTCAGACCATCGACTATACCTCGGCCTGTCTCACAACGAAGGGGAAATATGCGTTTCTCTATGGTCGTTTGGAGGTGTGCGCACGCATCCCTACGGCTGGCGGCGCGTGGCCTGCCATCTGGACGCTGGGCAGCGGGATGGAATGGCCGTCGTGTGGCGAGATCGACCTCATGGAGTATTATCGTATCAAGGGGGTCCCCCATATACTGGCAAATGTGGCTTGGGGCAACGACCAGCGTTATCAGGCTGTGTGGAACAGCAAACGCGTGGATTATGCCCATTTCATCGAACGTGATCCCAACTGGGCGCAACACTTCCATGTGTGGCGCATGGATTGGGACGAGACTTATATCCGGCTCTATCTGGACGACGAGTTGCTCAACGAGGTGCCTCTCGCTTCTACGGTCAACGGTTCGATAGGGCATTACAAGAACCCTTTTAACAGTCCTCAGTATATCCTGCTGAACCTCGCCCTGGGTGGCGACAACGGTGGAACGATAGACGATGGGGCTTTCCCGATGCGCTATGAGATCGACTATGTTCGCGTATATGAGGCAGTAAGATAGGGAAGACAAGAGTAGGGCGTCAGCCTTTTCTTTCAATAATATATAGTATGGACAAAATCACAGAGCAATCTTCGCACTACGACCATCTGGAACAGATGTCTGTTCCGGAACTCCTGCAGCACATCAATGAAGAGGATGCGCAGGTGGCCGAGGCTGTTCGTAAGGCCGTTCCGCAGGTGGTGGCCTTGGTAGAGGCTGTAGAGCCGCGGATGAAACGAGGGGGAAGACTCTTCTATGTCGGAGCCGGTACCAGTGGCCGGCTTGGTGTGCTCGACGCCAGTGAGCTGCCACCTACGTATGGCGTTCCTGAGCAGTGGGTCGTGGGCATCATAGCTGGTGGCGATGAGGCTTTGCGCCATGCTGTCGAGAAGGCCGAGGACATCCCGGAACAGGGCTGGCGAGACCTCGAGGCATACCAGCCTACTGTCGACGACACCGTGATAGGCATTGCGGCGTCGGGTACGACACCCTATGTCATCGGGGCGGTCAGCGAGGCCAGGAAGCATGGATTGCTGACGGGTTGTATCACCAGTAACCCAGGTAGTCCGTTGGCAGCTGCGGCCGATCATGCCATCGAGACCATCGTGGGTCCTGAGTTCGTGACGGGCTCTAGTCGTATGAAGAGCGGGACTGCGCAGAAGATGGTACTCAACATGATCTCCACTTCACTGATGATTCGTCTTGGTCGTGTCGAAGGTAACCGTATGGTGAAGATGCAACTGACCAATGCGAAGCTTGTGGATCGGGGCGTGCGGATGATTCAGGACTCGCTTGGCCTTTCCTATGAAGAGGCGGAGCGCTGTCTGTTAGAAGCGGGTAGTGTTGATCGTGTATTAAGGTCGAATACTTCTAAGAAACGGGGGTAACGGGTGAAGCAGACGTCTATCAAAGAAGTAAAACAACTTGTTTTACTTTTATGGAGATAGGGTTTACGTGTGATAGAGATGCCTCCTTTAAAGGTAAAACAACTTGTTTTACTGTTAGAGGTGATAGGGCATACGCTGGAAATGATACCTTCCAACCAAGTATCATATAGGTATCAAACTAATAACCAGACGTTTATTACAGAAATGTCGCTGTGATGCCTTTTCGCAAGTAATCAATAAAAAAAAGGATGCCAAGCGAGTTTCTTGCTTGGCATCCCAGTATTCTTTTTCTTTTGAAACTATTCGACAACGATGGTCGTGTTTGTGGCAACCGTTGCCTGTACTTCATAGCCTGCAGGCATGACGGCCTTAGAGCCAGGAATGAGTACACAGGGCCAACAGAAAAGTCCTAAGACAACAGCAAGTGGAGTCCTGTTCTTACCGTAGACCCGAACGTCGGTATTTGTGAAATAGAGAGGTTCGCCGTTGGGCAAAAGCATATTGTTAATTGTGATAACCAGCCTACCTTTTGTTCCAGCAACTGTACTTCTTCTTGCTTCTGACACTTTTCCCTTTACTAATGCGCCACGAGGAATTACACAAATCCCATCAATGTTTATATCTTGAATAACATTGAAATCTACAGTCTGACCTTCTGTTACGTCAGCAGCCATCACCTGTTTAACAGCTTGCAAAGGAATAATTGATCCTGCCTTAATTGTTACTTTCTGCTGAGCGAATGACATGATAGCAAACAATGCTAATGTGAAACAAAGAATTGTTTTTTTCTTCATAATTTAATATGATTATTAATCTTATACATAAACAAAAAATGTGTCCCTTGCGAAGCACTATGCAAAGATACATGTTTTTTAAGAATAATAACAAATTCTGACAAAGAAAAAACGTATAGGCGTGTAATTTGTGTTTAGAAAGTAGTACCTTTGCACCTCGTTTAAAAAATTGAGAAGATGAAGAAAATGATGATGACTCTGGGTATACTCATGTTCGCGATGTCGACAGTAGCCCAAGAAGAGAACCAGTTTACGATTGATGCACAACTTCGCACTCGTGGCGAATATAATAACGGAGCAGGTTATCCTCGTAGCGAGGGGCAGTCGCCTGCCACATTTATCAACGAGCGTGCACGGATCTCCATGGATTATCAGCGTGGTGCCATAGAACTGAAGGTCTCGGCACAGCATACAGGATTCTGGGGACAGGATGGCATGAACACGGCTAATGGCCGTATGACAATGAATGAGGCATGGGCAAAACTGAACATTGGCGAAAGCTGGTACGCACAGATCGGACGACAGCAGTTGGTCTATGACGATGAGCGTATACTCGGCAGCTCCGACTGGAACGTCAACGGCAACTGGCACGACGCTTTGCGGTTGGGCTATGAGAAAGGGGCCAATAAGTTGGACATGATACTTGCCTTGAATCAAAATGGGGTAAGACGTGGAGATTATTACGAGCACGTGATGCCTTACAAGGCTATGCAGGGATTATGGTATCATTATCAGTCGCCTAAAGCTCCGTTGGGTATCTCGTTGCTGGCCTTGAACACAGGCTACGAGCAGGGCGAACCTAGACATGGTAAGACAAAGTATATGCAGACGCTCGGTACTGATATAACTTATAAGCCCAATGCATGGGATCTGCATGGAGCGTTCTATTATCAGATGGGGTACAATGCTGCCGACTTGAAGGTCTCAACATGTATGGCCAGCGTGAAAGCTGGTTATCAGGTCGATTCAAAGTGGAAGGTGTCGCTGGGAATAGATTATCTGGAAGGCGAGGATTACGTAGGAGGCTCTACTGACCGTATGGGGAACGTGACGCTGTACAAGAATTATGACGACAGGACGCGTACCTTTAATCCGCTCTATGGCTCTCACCACCTGTTCTATGGTTTTATGGACTATTTCTATGCCAATGCTTTTGTGAATGGATTTGAACCTGGTCTTGGGGATTTGCAGCTTGGTGTCGACTATCAAGCTTCGAAGAAGACCAAGATGTTACTGAACTATCACTACTTTACAACAGCGAGCGACTGCCTGGACGAGAGAGAGCTGGGGCATGAAATCGATCTGCAGTTTACGACGACACTGATGAAAGACGTGACGTTGATGGGTGGTTACTCGGTCATGAAAGGGTCGAAGTCGATGGATATCGTGAAAGGCGGCAATCGTGGATCATGGCAGGACTGGGCCTGGATATCCCTCAACATCAATCCGCGTGTCTTCTTTGTGAAGTGGTAATCCATAGAGAAGTTACTTGAACATGAGCTCCCCCATGATACTGCGTTAGGTGTCATGGGGGTAATTTTTGCAGTGTTATTTGGAGGTTTCTCGATTATTTTTGTATATTTGCATCATTGAACTGACGGAACAAATACTGAATGATGATGTAGATGAAAGACTATCCCGATAAGATGACGCCAGAACAGGCACGGACGTTTCGTGATGATGTGCTGAACATCGTCAGTCAGATTCCTCGTGGACGAGTGACGACCTACGGGTATGTTGCCGCCTTGGCAGGATGGCCCAGTCATTCGCGGATGGTGGGACGTACCCTCCGTTATACACCTGGCGCAGAGCTTCTGCCTTGTCATCGCGTTGTCAACGGTGAGGGGCGCATGGCTCCTGGCTGGAGCAGGCAGCGGCTGTTACTGGAGGAAGAAGGGGTTGCTTTCAAGTCTAATGGACATGTGGATATGAAGCGGCATCTATGGGAGCCGGAATAGAAGATGTTTCACTCTTAAAAGACACAAGATATGGGGAAGTTTGAATTGATGGCATTGCCGTATGCGCCAGAGGCTTTAGAGCCAGTGATCAGCCGTGAGACGATAGGTTTCCATCACGGGAAGCACTTAGCTGCTTATGTGAACAATCTTAATGCATTGTTGCCCGACAGTGGATTCGAGAATGCCACGTTGGAGGAGATCGTCTGCAAATCCAATGGAGGTATCCTGAATAACGCAGGACAGATACTGAACCACGAACTTTACTTTGCCCAGTTCTCCGGTAGACCCGCGAAGACTGAGCCGACGGGTGCACTGGCAAAGGCTATCGTGCGCGACTTCGGCTCTTTCGAGGCATTCAAGGAAGAGTTCCAGAAGAAGGGTGCTACCCTTTTCGGTAGCGGATGGGTATGGCTCTCCGCTGATAAGGATGGCAAACTCGTCATCACACAAGAGACGAATGCTGCCAATCCGGTTCAGAAGGGTTTGAGGCCACTACTGACGTTTGACGTGTGGGAGCATGCCTACTATCTAGACTATCAGAATCGCCGTCCGGACCACCTTGCCGCCCTATGGGCGATCGTCGATTGGGAGGTCATCGGACAGCGATACGAATAGTCGTGGCGTAACGACAGTTAGTTGTCGAGCGCATAAGTGATGGTCGTCACCACTCTCAGCTTCTTGATGTAAGGTGTGTTCTGGTCGCGATCATTGATCTCGAACTGACCTTGGCCGGCAGTCTGGATGTTGCCCAGCTTCGAGTTGCTGGCCTTGGTGAACTGTTCTGCCGTCTTCTGTGCGTTCTTGATGGCTTCTTCCATCATCTCAGGTTTCATCTGCTGGAACGACACGTACTCATACTGCGGATTGCTGCCTTCGATGGCTACGCCTTGTTTCAGCAGCTCTGCCTGCTTGAAGATGGCCTTGTTCACCAGATCCACCTTCTGTGTACTGACGGTGAGGGTGGTGTTGATGATATAACGGAAGTTCCTCCGGTTCTCGCTCCACTGGTTCGACTCGAGGTCGTTCACTGTCGGCGGGTTCACTGTGATTTCTCCATCCTCAATACCGTTCTGTTTCAGGAAGGCTTTAATCTTTCCTGTCTTCACGTTGATGTTTTCGTAGAGGGTGGGCAGGTCGTTACCCATCTCGTTGGTCGAGAGACTCCACGTCACCTTGTCGGCCTTCACTTCACGCTCGGCCAGACCTTTCACAGTCACTTTGCGGTCCTTGTTCGAGAAATTGTCGATACCGCTCTTGATAAACCATCCCAGCACAATAATACCAATGGCCAGGATCACTGCTTCACGTATTTTACCCATTGTTAGTTATTTTAGAATGATGCTGCAAAAATATGCTTTTTCTTTTTCAAAACAAATAATTATCATGTAATTCACTCATTACTAACATTTTTTAGCAATACTCGAAAAGATAATGTCGTTATTTTTAATATCTTGACGGTCCAAAACTTGTTTCTGATTATTTGTGTGGGTCAAAAACAATGTTTATCTTTGCATATTGAAAAAGGGAAGATCATGTTTTCTCTATGGATGAATAAACTGTATCAGCTATGTTGAATTATGATGAGCTTGACGAGACCGATCGTCAGATACTAAGATTACTACAGCAGAATTCGCAGATGACAGTCAAGGAACTGGCATGTGCTATCAACCTTTCCACCTCGCCGACATTTGAACGTCAGAAGCGTCTGGAGCGCGAGGGATTTATCAAGGGCTATAAGGCTGTGCTTGATGCCAAGCGGGTGGGACAGGGCATCATAGTCTTATGTAACATGCGGCTGAAGCGACATTCCCAGTTGCTGATGGACGAGTTTATGGCTGCAGTCCAGAATATCGAGGAGATCGTGGAGTGTTATAACACGAGTGGTGATTATGATTTCACGTTGAAGATATATGCACGCGACATGGAATCGTACCATGAGTTTATGCGTACGAAGTTAGGCAATATGGAGTGTGTGGGTTCATTCAATAGTGTGTTTGTCATGCGGGAGGTGAAGAACTCGCATGGCGTCCCTGTTCAAGAGAAAAAATGATATGAACGACTTGATAACATCTGTGAATGATGTGTTATGGAGCTATGTGCTGATGGTTGCACTGGTGGGTTGCGGACTGTGGTTCACATGGCGCACCCGTTTCGTGCAGTTCCGTATGGTGGGTGAGATGCTGCGACTACTGACGGAGTCGGCAGTGAGCACGGCTAAGGGCACAAAACACATATCGTCATTTCAGGCCTTTGCGGTGTCTGTAGCCACTCGTGTGGGTACGGGTAATCTTGCAGGGGTGGCCACGGCTATCGCTATCGGTGGACCAGGTGCGGTGTTCTGGATGTGGATTATCGCGCTGATCGGCTCGGCCACGGCTTTCGTAGAGTCGACGCTGGCGCAGTTGTATAAGCAGAAAGACAAAGACTCGTTTATTGGCGGCCCTGCCTATTATATCCAACGTGGACTGCATCGACGATGGATGGCGGTCTTGTTTGCTGTTCTTATCACGCTCCAGTTCGGACTCTCCAACAACTCCATTCAGGCAAATACTATCTGTGGTGCTATGCAGGAGGCTTTTGGCTGGTCGCCAGTATGGGTGGGAGGTGCTTTGGCCGCGATGGCTTTGTTCATTGTCTTTGGCGGTATCCAGCGCATCGCTCATGTCAGTTCGATACTGGTGCCGGTCATGGCTGTGGGCTACGTGGTGCTTGCCGTGGTGATTATCGTGTTGAACATCGATATGGTCCCGCATGTGCTGAAGGTTATCGTGACGAATGCTTTTGGCTTTGGACAGATTGCAGGTGGTGGTCTTGGTGCTGCTATGATGAACGGTATCAAGCGTGGCCTTTTCTCCAACGAGGCAGGTGAGGGCAGTGCACCGAATGTCGCAGCTACGGCTACTACGACACATCCGGTGAAGCAAGGACTCATCCAGGCGCTTGGCGTATTCACAGATACACTGCTGGTCTGTTCATGTACGGCATTTATCATCCTTATCAGCGGTCTTTATCAAGTACCGGAGTTGAACGGCATCGCCCTCACGCAGTCGGCTCTTCAGTCTGAGGTAGGCAGTGCAGGTCCCATTTTCGTGGCTGTCGCCATCTTCCTTTTCGCCTTCTCCAGTATCATCGGCAATTATTATTATGGTGAGGCAAATATCCGATTTATCACACCTAATGCTACTGTGATGACTGTTTATCGTCTCTGTTCGGGTGGTCTTATGGTACTCTTTGGTGCCCTTGCCAGTTTTGAGTTGGTATGGAATATCGTGGATTTCTTCATGGCATTGTTGACGGCTTGTAACCTCGTAGCAATCATTCTGTTGGGTCGTTATGCATTCCGACTGCTTGACGATTATCGTCAACAGAAGCGGCGAGGCATCAAGGAACCCGTCTTCCATCGTAGTCAGTTGCCGGAGATAGAACATGAAATAGTTTGCTGGGAATAGATAAATGAAACAGACAGAACGTATTAAGAAGATGGAGCGTTATCTGGATTGCGCTTCGACGGCCGTGATGGAACTTTCGGCAGCTCTCGACAAGTACGAGGATGCCCAAAAGGCGCTTTCGGCTCTCAGTCGTTATTATGGCAGTGACGAGTGGCGGCAGGACTTTGCCGATGATGAGGCGGGGCTGTTGCCTAAGGATCTTAAGCGAGGTGTTCTCTCGGAAGACGGTATCTGGAATCTGCTCTCTGACAGTCGTGAACTTAACACCCGACTACAGGAGACAGTGAAAAAGGCTCTCAAAACCCTCCCATGACCCGATGCACGATGCTTGTCATAAATATCATTTGAAAATGCAAAAAAAGCAGAAAATAATTTGCTGGTATCAAATTATTTAATAGTTTTGCACTATCTTTTCAGATAACACCAACTACTGCATATAAGTGGTGTTGGTATATGTTTAACAACAAAATAAAGGTAAAAAGAGATGAAAAAGTTATTTATGTTAATGGCAACTGCTTTTGTTGCCATGAGTGTTAACGCACAGGTATATCTGGGTGGTAGTGTGAATATTACGGCTTGGAGCACTGGCGAGAATGCTGGCGACAGAAGTGAGACCGTATTCAAGCTCCTTCCTGAGATTGGCTATAACTTGAACGACAAGTGGGCTATTGGTACCGTTTTCGGATACGAGAATAACAAATGGAGTGGGGTGGAAGGTTTGAGTGAAAGCGCATTCACTTTCAGTCCTTATGCACGTTACACTTTCCTGAAGACCGGTAAGGTAAACTTTTTCCTTGATGGTGGCATTGGCTTCACGACAGCTTCTGATGCTGACTGGACAGAGGTAGCCATTGGTATTAAGCCCGGACTGGCCGTCAATCTGACTGACAAACTCAGTTTCGTGTCTCATCTGGGATTCTTTGGCTATGACAACTTCAATCCCGATGGCGACAAAAACAACATTACATCCTTTGGCCTCGACCTGAGCAGTACCAACCTGACCTTTGGATTGTTCTACAATTTCTAAGCACAATTTTCTGTATAACTATCATAAAGCCTGGGCTCTCATGCTCAGGCTTTTCTATTGGTGGAGGTCTTCTATGTTTTTTCAAAGCCTATCATATATTTGGGATGTATGATGCGCTTTTTCTCGTGAAATTGTATTATCTTTGCAGCAGATGGGAAGAACCGTTATCGTTATCGTACAACTGTGCCTGACAGGAGTTGTGGCAGCTCAGCAGGGACTGGTGATGCCTCCACACCTGAAGGCGGGTGATACGATTGCTGTTGTCTCGCCCTCGAGCTCGCCCGACAGTGCGACGGTGGCAAGAGGGTGTGCGACACTACGGGAGTGGGGGTATGTGCCTGTGGTAGGGCCACATGCTCTCAACAGTTATCACGGCTTTGCCGGAACGGCTGATGAACGGGCCGCCGACTTGTTGTGGGCGTTAGGAGATCCGTCTGTTCGTGCCGTTATGTGTTCTCGTGGTGGCGATGGTGCCGTGCAGGTTCTGAGACGCATTCCCTTGGAAGTGTTCGCCCAGCACCCCAAATGGCTGATTGGATTTAGCGATGCGACGGCCTTGCATAGCGCAGTGGTGGCGGCAGGAGGGATGAGCATCCACGGTTCGATGTGCGATGGTATCTCCATGAGAGGTGAGCGCGACTCCGTGAACATCATCATGCGTCGTTTGCTTGAAGGAAGGCTGCCTCGTTATGAGGTTCCTTCCCATCCGTACGATCAGCAGGGCGAGGCCGAGGGTATTCTGGTGGGAGGCAATCTCTCTGTGTTCTGTGGACTGGCTGGGTCTGACTATGATTTCCTGAATCGTGCCGATGAAGGACTAATCTTGTTCATGGAGGATACGCATGAGTCGATGACCAAGGTCGACCGCATGCTTCATCAACTTGAGATACGAGGTGTCCTTTCCAAGTTAAAGGGGATTATCGTGGGGCATTTCTCAAAATATAAGTATCCGGAGAACGACTTTGCCGATATGTACGAGATGCTCCATGAGTATCTACAGCATTATGATATCCCCGTATGCTACGATTTCCCTGTCGGGCATCACAGTCAGCAGAACCTGCCGATGGTCGAAGGCTGTGTAGTGCATATGAGAGTGACGAGGGAGGGTACCCAGATTGAATTTACAAATACATTTTAGATACAGGTGTTTACTTGTAAGGAGAGAAAATGACGAAGGCGAAAGAGATAATCGAGTATATGGAGTCGCTGAAGAATGAGAAGCAGCGAAAGATCCTGATGCGTTTCTTTAAGACGGGACCAGGAGAGTATGGCTTCGGTGATGAGTTCCTCGGACTGAAGGTTCCACAGACTCGTGAGGTGGTGAAAGCCGTAGGAAAAGATGTGGGAATGGCAGAAGTGCCGGAGTTGTTGATGTCGCCCTGGCATGAGGTAAGATTATGTGGTTTCCTGATACTTGTCGGTCAGTTCGAGAAGCTATCGACGAAGCGTTTGGAACACAATGCTGAGGCCATCAGGAAACGCGATGAAATCGTTGAATTGTATCTGCGATATGCTGAGCGGGCAAACAACTGGGATCTGGTCGATCTGTCTGTACATAAGATTCTTGGGCACTGGCTGTTGCTGCCTACTGCTCTCGGAGGAGGTGAGGTGGGATTGCATACAGACTATAAACGTCAGTTGCTCGACGAGTTAGCCAAAAGCCCATGTCTATGGAAACAGCGTATGAGTATGGTCTGCTCATGGAAGACATCTCAGTTGGGTGATCCCTCATGGTGCCTTCGTTATGCGGAAATCCATCTGCACCACCCACATGACCTGATGCACAAAGCAGTGGGATGGATGCTTCGTGAGATGGGCAAGCGTGTCAGCATGGATCTGCTACGCGAATTCCTGCGTCAGCATGCTCATGAGATGGCGCGTACGACACTTCGCTATGCTATAGAGAAGATGTCGGACAAGGAGCGAAGCATGTGGATGCGGTCGTCGTTGTCAGAAGACGGGGTGTCAGTTATCTGACCATCCAGACATTCAGAACGATACCCTTGAATGACGAAGAGAAATCAGGCGAGCAGACATAGATGGCATGGTTCAACCATGCATAGTTGCTGTCGTAGGGCGCTTCAAACTTTGGGGCAGCCTTGAAATAGAAAGAGGGTTTCCCTTGTTCGTCTTTTCCTTGGTAGATGATACCTTTATTGCGCACATGAATATAAGTGCCGTCATCCGTCTTGATACTGTAGATGGCTTCTAGTTCCGTGTGGTTAGCTTTTGTATCGGCCATCTGGTAGTCTGCTCCGCCATTAAGGATGGTTCCTTTCAGCATCGGACCTTCAAATGTTCCACCGGTAATGGGGATGACAAGTCGTTTGCCGTGGGCCGTCTCTCCAACGGTATAGGCTTCGCCCAGAGTGACTTTCAATTGCATCACGAATTCCATCTTTGGTGTCTCGACTGGTGGATTGGTCTGTGCGCCGACAGGTAGTGCTATTATCGCAAATACGACGGCAAAAAGAAATTTCTTCATAAGAGTAAAGGTTTGTTGATGGCGCAAAGTTAATCATTTTCCATCAGAAATGGTGCGATTCCCTGGTTTTTTTGTATTTTTGCAGCACGAATCAAAATGTGAATAGTTATCATGAGAAGAGTTCTCTTGACATGTCTGGTCTTATGGACTTTAGGACTCTGTGCCCAGACGCGTGTTCATCCCTATCTGTCGTTAGGAAGCAATACCGTTCTCCTACACGATAAGTTTGACGATTTGGATGCTGGTTCTGCATTTCGGGTAGGTGCAGGGTGTTATATCCCACTGTCTGACGAAGATTGTAACTTCTATATAGTACCAGAACTGTCGTATTCTTCTTTCCGATATGATAATCATGGTTGGGTTCCTCGTTCTCAAGCGTTTCGCTATGAACAGCTCCATCTGCCTGTGGTGGCCGACTATCGTCTGAACTTCTACAATTTGTTTGTCTTGGATCTGGGCGCAGGACCGTTTGTCAGCTACGGTCTTGGAGGTAGTGCCATTGGGACTGATGGATTTGGGCGGTGGAATGCGGGTCTTTCCTTTCGAACGAGCGTCCGACTCTTGATTTTCACAATTGGCCTTTCCTATGATCTGGGATTGATGGATATACAGTATCATGGTGATGGAACGAAAGAAACACTTTCCATGATTGGACTGAACTTTGGGTTGGGCTTTTAAAAGATATAAGCAGTCAGGTGAATCAAGCAACCATTGACTTTATTCGTCAGCATGCGAACGACAATGTGCGGCAACTGGCACTTCAGGGAGGTAGATATCCTGAGGTTGACTTGACGTACGCTCTTGAGCAGATTGCAGGCAGACAGAAGGCACGCGTAAAACTACCCTCATGGGCCGTGTTGGATGGTATCATTTATCCATCCCACCTATCGATGGAACAGTGCTCGAGTGAGGCGACGGCTCGATATAAAGCCAGTATTGCAGGGACAGGCGATCTGCTCGTAGACCTTACGGCCGGCTTTGGCGTCGATATGGCGTTTGTATCTCCCAACTTCAGACATGCTGTTTCTGTAGAGCAGAATGCCTCGTTATGTGCGATTTCATCGGAGAATTTCAGCCGATTGGGATTGAAGCATGTCAAGGTGATATGTGGTGACGGGGTCGACTATCTACATCAGATGAATCATGCCGATTTGTTGTTCATAGACCCGGCACGGCGCGATGAACATGGTGGACGGACCTATGGTATTGCCGACTGTTCTCCGAATGTGCTGGAGATTATCGATGAGATGATAGAAAAGGCCTCTCGGGTGATGATCAAACTCTCTCCTATGCTCGACTGGCGGAAGGCGGTCGATGATATTGGAGACCATCGGGCTAATGTTAACGAGGTTCACATCGTGTCAGTCAACAACGAGTGTAAGGAACTGCTGTTGGTCGTTTCTAAAGAGGCGACGCCTGTGTATGTCTTTTGTGTGAACGATACAGATGTGTTCGACTTTGAGGCCGGCAACCATCTGGCGACAGAGTTTCTATCCGTAGAGCGGTCTCCACACTATCTATATGAACCCAATGCTTCCATCATGAAGGCCGGTGCTTTTGATCTCGTTGCTAACCGATTCGGGATAACCCAGGTCGGAAAGAACAGTCATCTGTTCGTATCTGATACGCCTCTGCAGTCTTTTCCTGGACGTAGTTTTGTTATTGACAATATCGTGTCGATGAACAAACGTGAGGTGAAAAAGGCTTTGAAGGATGTCTCTAGAGCTAACATCTCCGTGAGGAATTTCCCGATGTCCGTAGCTGAACTTAGACGTCGACTTAAACTAAAGGACGGTGGCGACGTGTATCTTTTTGCGACGACGGTAGAGAGACGTGGACATCAGTTGTTTGTTTGTCGGAAAACTGAATGATACCAGTTTCCTGTTCTTTTTTCCTGACTTTGGTTTCGCGGGACATGCCCCCCACTTCAGAAAAGCGCAAATATATTTGGCTTTTCGTTCGGTTTTTCGTAACTTTGCGATAGAAATCGCAAAGTTACTCTTTCTCTGCATAAAAAAGAATGAATTCTTTTGTATTGCGCTCGATTTTTCGTAACTTTGGCGGCAATTTAAAAACTATACGTAATGTCATCTGTAGAAATTAGGAAAGTCACGGACAAGGAGGGACTTAAGACCTTCATAGAGTTTCATTATGATTTGTATCAGGGAGATCCGTATGACGCGCCCAATCTGTATAGCGACGAGCTCCATACGTTGAGTAAGGACCAGAATGCTGCCTTTGAGTTTTGTGAGGCAGAGTATTTTTTGGCTTACAAAGAAGGGAAACTGGTGGGGCGTGTTGCTGCTATTATCAACCATAGAGCCAATAAAGGATGGCAAAGGAATTCTGTTCGTTTTGGGTGGATAGACTTCATTGACGACATGGAGGTGTCGAAGGCGTTGTTGGATGCTGTAGCCGACTGGGGACGCCAAAAGGGCATGACGGAAATCGTGGGTCCGTTGGGATTCACAGACATGGATCCGGAGGGCATGCTCATCGAAGGATTTGATCAGCTAGGAACAATGGCCACGATCTACAATTATCCATACTACCCGAAGCATATGGAGCAAATAGGTGGTTGGGAGAAAGATAACGACTATGTGGAGTATAAAATCTTTGTACCCAAGGAGGGAATGCCCGACAAGTTTAAAAGGGTGGCGGAGATGACGATGAAACGTTATAATCTGCATGTGGCCCATCTTAAGCGCAGTCAGGTGTTTGGTCCGGAACAGGTAGGACAGAAGGTCCTTGATGTGATCAACAAGACCTTTGGTCATCTGTATGGCTATTCGCAGATGACACAACGCCAGATAGATGAGTATGTGAAGATGTATTTCAAGGCTCTTGATATGAACCTATTGTGCGTGATAGAGGACTGGACTCTTTCTGACCACCCTATCGTAGGTGTGGGCGTTACAATCCCATCACTGTCGAAGGCTCTCCAGAAATGTCGTAAAGGACGTCTTTTCCCCTTCGGATGGTGGCATGTCATCCGGGCATTGAAATTCCATAAAACAGACATTGTCGACCTGTTGTTGGTGGGTATCCTGCCTGAATACCGCGCAAAAGGCGCTAATGCCTTGTTGTTCTATCATCTGATACCCATCTATCAGAAGTATGGTTTCAAGTGGGGAGAATCGCATGTCGAGATGGAGACAAACAATCAGGTGCAGGGACAGTGGGCCTATCTAGAGCACGAGTTGCACAAACGTAGAAGATGCTATAAGAAAAGCTTATGATAGAAGAAGATAACATCATCGGACAGCAAAACGAGCAGGTGCAGTATGACGACGAGAACATTCGTCATCTGAGTGACATGGAGCATGTGCGTACCCGACCAGGTATGTATATTGGTCGTTTGGGTGACGGTTCGTTGCCGGAAGACGGTATCTATGTACTGTTGAAAGAGGTCATCGATAACTCCATCGATGAGTTCAAGATGAAGTCAGGTGATCGGATCGAAGTTAATATCGACGAGAACCTCCGCGTCTTTGTACGTGACTATGGTCGTGGTATTCCTCAAGGAAAGATGATTGAGGCAGTGTCGGTTTTGAATACTGGTGGCAAATATGATTCCAAGGCTTTTAAGAAGTCTGTCGGATTGAACGGTGTCGGTGTGAAGGCCGTCAATGCCTTAAGCTCGCACTTTGAGGTACGTAGCTATCGCGGTGGAATGGTCCGTAAAACCACATTTGAACGGGGCGTGATGACGAGCGATATCACGGAGAAGTCACAAGACGAAAGTGGAACGTATATCTTCTTCGAACCCGACAACACCTTGTTTCTCAACTACTCCTTCCATGATGATATCGTGGAGAATATGCTCCGCAATTATACTTACCTGAATACGGGACTGACAATCATGTATAATGATAGGCGCATCCTTTCTCGTCGCGGACTGGAGGACCTGTTGAAAGATCGTATGACCAACGAACCTCTTTATCCTATCATCCACTTGCAAGCTGAGGACATCGAGATCGCTTTTACACATTCAAATCAGTATGGTGAGGAATACTATTCCTTTGTGAACGGTCAGCATACCACACAGGGCGGAACTCATCAGAGTGCCTTTAAGGAGCATATCGCCCGTACTGTCAAGGAATTCTTCGGTAAGTACGAATATGGTGACATCCGTACGGGAATTGTCGCAGCGATTGCCATCAATGTGGAAGAGCCAATGTTTGAGAGTCAGACAAAGATTAAGTTGGGCTCTCTGACCATGGCTCCCAATGGTGTGAGCATCAATAAATACGTTGGTGACTTTATCAAACAGGAGGTTGATAATTACCTGCATATCCATACCGATGTGGCAGAGGTATTGGAGAACAAAATCAAAGAGAGCGAACGTGAGCGTAAGGCGATGGCCGGTATCACCAAACTGGCACGTGAACGTAGTAAGAAGGCGAATCTTCATAACCGGAAGCTTCGTGACTGTCGTATTCACTTCAGTGACGTGAAGAACGATAGGAAGGAAGAAAGTTGTATATTTATCACCGAGGGCGATTCTGCCAGTGGAAGTATTACGAAGAGCCGCGACGTGAACACGCAGGCTGTCTTTTCTCTTCGTGGCAAGCCGTTGAACTCATTCGGTCTTACAAAGAAGGTTGTGTATGAGAACGAGGAGTTTAATCTGTTACAGGCAGCCCTTGATATTGAGGATGGTCTTGACACGCTCCGCTATAACAAGGTGATTGTGGCTACCGATGCAGATGTCGACGGCATGCATATCCGTCTGCTCATTATTACATTCTTTCTCCAGTTCTTCCCCGAGTTGATTAAGAAAGGACATGTCTATGTGTTGCAGACACCGCTTTTCCGAGTACGTAACCGTCGTACGAAGATTAAAAGCAAGAAGGTAATTGCTGATGCTGATGCCAAGGCGGACAAGAAAAGCGATTTTATAACACGTTATTGTTATAGTGAAGAAGAACGTCTTGCTGCCATTACTGAACTGGGACCAGATCCAGAGATAACCCGTTTCAAAGGACTTGGTGAAATATCGCCCGACGAGTTTGCTGCTTTTATCGGTCCAGATATCCGTCTGGAGCAGGTGACGCTTCACAAAACTGATCAGGTGCAGAAACTATTGGAATATTACATGGGAAAGAACACCATGGAGCGACAAAACTTTATTATTGATAATCTGGTGGTTGAGGAAGACCGCCCTGAAGAAGATATTTACGAATGAATAAACGATACAGTCTCCTTGTCCTAGCGCTTTTGTTGTGTGTTCAGAGCCTCTACGCCCAGTTCCGCATCAATAATAGTGAGGGCTCACCTTTGCGTAAGTTGCAGTTAGCAGAGTTGGCCATCGACAACCTCTATGTAGATAGTGTTGATGAGAAGAAACTGGTAGAGGATGCTATTCGTGGTATGCTTGATAAGTTAGATCCTCATTCTAGCTATCTCACTCCCAAGGAGGTGAAGGCTCTTAACGAGCCACTCAATGGAAGTTTTGAGGGAATTGGCGTGCAGTTCAATATGATAGAGGACACGCTGTTGGTTATCCAACCAGTTATTAATGGTCCTTCTGAGAAGGTAGGAATCATCGCTGGTGACCGTATTGTCTCTGTGAATGATACTTCCATCGCAGGTGTGAAGATGTCGAAAGAAGAGATTATGAGACGCCTTCGCGGTCCGAAAGGAACGAAAGTAAATCTTGGTGTCGTACGCCAGGGGATCAGCGACCGTCTGACATTTACTGTCGTTCGTGCGAAGATCCCGGTGAAATCGGTCGATGCCACCTATATGATACGTCCAGGTATTGGTTATATCCGAATCAGTGGTTTTGGTGCTACGACGTACGAAGAGTTCCTTGAGAGCATGAGGAGTTTACGTAAACAGGGGATGCGCCATCTGCTGCTTGACCTTCAAGAGAATGGTGGCGGCTACTTGAAAGCGGCAGTTGACATCGCTAATGAGTTCCTGACAAAAGGCGACTTGATCGTCTATACGGAGGGAAGAAAAGTTCCACGTATGGATTATACTGCTGACGGAGAAGGATCTTTCCAACAGGGGAAGATCGTGGTTCTTGTCGATGGTTATACGGCCTCGGCTGCAGAGATTGTTACAGGAGCTATTCAGGATCAGGATCGTGGAACGGTTGTTGGTCGTCGTACTTTCGGAAAGGGGCTTGTACAACGTCCAGTCGACTTGCCCGACGGGTCGATGATACGTCTGACGATCGCACATTATTATACGCCGTCTGGTCGTTGTATTCAGAAACCATATACCAAAGGCGGTGCCAAGGACTACGCAATGGACATGTTGAACCGTCTGAAGAGTGGGGAACTGACGAATGCTGATAGTGTTCATTTCTCTGACTCCTTAAAATACGAGACACTCCGTCAGCATCGCACGGTCTATGGCGGTGGCGGTATTATGCCCGATGAGTTCGTTCCGCTTGACACTACAATATATACCCGATTCCATCGTGAATTGGCTGCAAAGAGTATAATTATCCAACAGAATCTCCGCTATGTCGATAGCCATCGTAAGGAACTGAAAGAAAAGTGGACCTCGTTTGCAGATTTTAAACAGAACTATGAGGTGCCTCAGAGTCTGGTTGATGCTATTATTATTGAGGGTGAAAAGCAGGGCATTAAACCACGGGATGAGGAAGAGAGAAATAAGACGATTCCTTATCTTCAGGTACAGCTGAAGGCGCTTATTGCCCGTGATTTGTGGGATATGAGCGAGTATTTCTCCGTGTTCAACGAGAATAGTGAGATGGTCAAGAAGGCACTGGAGATTGTACAGAGATAATGTAATACAGGATATGAAGATCATGATATTGTCGGTTTTCCTTACGGGTCTGATGACTTATCTAAGTGCCCGTGCGCAGAATCCGTCTGTGGAATGGGATCGACATAGTCTGATCATTGATGGACAGCGGGTCTGTCCTGTGATGGGTGAGATTCATTACTCTCGCATTCCTGTCAACGAGTGGACTGACGAGATACGGAAAATGAAGGATGGTGGTGTGACAATCATCGCCACGTATGTGTTCTGGAACCATGTGGAGGAGCAGGAGGGAGTATTCAGATGGGACGGTCAACGTCATCTACGCCATTTCATCGAGATATGCAAAGAACAGCAGATGCCTGTTGTGCTTCGTCTTGGCCCCTTCTGTCATGGTGAGGCACGGAATGGTGGCATTCCCGATTGGATCTTCTTGAAAGGTTGTAAGACACGTGATGACAATCCTATGTTCCTCGGTTTTGTGGAACGTTTGTATCGTCAGATCTTCACACAGGTGCAGGGGCTACAGTGGAAAGACGGCGGTCCGGTGATAGCAGCACAATTCGACAATGAATACCGAGGACGTGGTGAATATTTGATGGCCTTGAAGAGAATCGCCCTTTCCATAGGCTTTGATCTGCCGTTTTATACGCGTACGGGGTGGCCCGAACTGGCTACGCCTGTGCCGTTTGGCGAGATGCTGCCTCTTTATGGCGATTATGCTGACGGTTTCTGGGAGCGTAGTCTAGAAGAAACGGCTGGTAACTATTACAAGGCTTTTAACTTTAGAAATCCCTCCAACTCCCTCGAAGGGGGAGAGAATATGGGGGCTATGGATGCCTCATTATCACAGCACTCCGTTAGGCATTCTTCTCCTTTAATGAGGTCGGGAGGGGGATATCCTTACTTCACTTGTGAATTAGGAGGCGGCATGATGACGGCTTATCATAGACGACCATATCTTTATCCAGAAGATGCCTATTCGATGGCTGTCGTAAAGTTAGGTAGCGGGTCAAACTTGTTGGGTTATTATATGTATCATGGTGGAACTAATCCCGATGGACAGACATGCCTGAACGAGACACAGCGCACCATTGCGACGAATTATAACGACCTGCCAGTGAAGACATACGACTTTCAGGCTCCGCTTAATGAGTTTGGACAGAAAAATCCACACTACTATATGTTGCGCAAGCTTCATCTGTTTATGCAGGATTGGGGAAATGTTCTGGCACCGATGGAGGCAAGTTTCCCTTGTGCGCAGGATATCACTAAAGGTGATGATTCTTTCCTTCGTTGGGCATATCGTTCGAAAGACGGTAAGGGATTTATCTTTATCAATAACTATGAGCGACTGCAACAACTTTCGGCAAAGCGCAACGTGCAATTGACCATCTGTGGTGTGGAACTGCCGAAGATGGATGTACCTGCAGGTACGATATGTATCCTGCCTGTGAATATCGACGGTATCCGTTATGCCACGGCGCAATTGGTAGCCAAGCGGGAAGGGAAGATTTATATGGAGCAAATTGATGGAATCCCAACCACTATCGCCGTAGGAGATAAGGTGCTAAGAAACCTAAAGGCAAAGGGGATTGACGTTCCGGTCTATAAGAATATCTATCTGCTGACATCTCGACAGGCTGAAAGACTATTCCTTGTAGAGAAAGATCATCAAGACGTAGACGATCAAACTCCTATTGTTAATAAGATGAGAGAGGCCAGTGTATGGCGTACGATCACCAAAGGTGTGAACAAAGTCGCGGAAGAACCCTCAGACGAGGATTTCGAGCAGGCGGCTGTTTATATCATCGATTTGCCGGAACAAGAGCGAGCCGAACTGTTACTGAATATTGACTATCGTGGGGATGTGGCTCGTCTCTATGCCGATGGGAAACTGATAGACGATAATTTTTATCATGGTCGACCTTTTCAATATGCACTCTGGCGATTGCCAAATGGATGCCGGCGGTTGGAACTCCGTATTCTTCCCTTACAAAAGGATATGCCGATCTACTTCCCTCGTGAGGCAGACCTCACACCAGGAGAACAGGTCTATCAAGTGACAATAACCAGTCGGGAGTGATGACTAACAAAGAAAATAGATCAACCAATAACTAATAGAAATATGAATAGTCTCAGCAAAGGATACCTTTTCTTTATTTGTGCCGTATCGGCCATGGGTGGGTTGCTCTTTGGGTACGACTGGGTTGTGATTGGTGGCGCCAAACCGTTCTATGAGATATTTTTTTGCATCACCGACTCCCCACTACTTCAAGGTGTGGCTATGACGACAGCCTTGATAGGTTGTCTGGTGGGAGCGATGGTGGCAGGTTCGGCAGCCGACAGATATGGTCGTAAACCATTATTGACAACATCGGCAATACTGTTCACTGTATCGGCAATTGCCACAGGACTGTTTGACAATTTTACCTTATTTAATATAGCCCGTTTCATTGGAGGTGTGGGTATCGGTGTGGCCTCAGCGTTGGCTCCGATGTATATCGCAGAGGTGAGTCCTGCGGGAATCCGTGGACGTATGGTTAGCCTCAATCAAATGACTATAGTGCTTGGCATCCTTTTGGCTCAGGTCGTCAATATGCTTTTGGCCCGTGATACAACTATTGCTGTTAATCAATCATGGAATACGGAGTGGGGATGGCGGTGGATGTTCTGGGCCGAGACGCTGCCAGCCGCATTGTTCCTTGTGATGAGTTTCTTTATTCCAGAGAGCCCGGTGTTCCTGAGTATGAAGCAAAAAACAATCTCTACAGGGAAGGAAGCAGACCTCAGGGAACTTCTGCAAGCAAAATATGGAAAGGTACTATTGTTAGGCTTGGTAATAGCTGTATTCCAACAGTGGTGTGGCACAAATGTCATTTTCAACTATGCTCAGGAGATTTTTGTGGGTGCAGGCTTCGATGTAGATGACATGTTTATCAATATCGTAATAACAGGTATTGCCAACGTGCTTTTTACGTTTGTCGCTCTATATACTATTGAGAAATGGGGACGTAGGACATTGATCCTGATAGGTGCAGGTGGCTTAGGACTTATCTATCTAACGCTAGGTACTTGTTATTTCATGGGAATGAAAGGCATGTTGATGGTGATGCTAGTAGTAGCCGCGATTTCTGTCTATGCGATGACGTTGGGTCCAGTCACTTGGACGCTCTTGGCTGAGATATTTCCTCATCGTGTGAGAGGTATTGCGATGGCAACATGTACATTTGCCCTCTGGGTGGGTTGCTGTACGCTGACATTCTCGTTCCCCTCTATGAATGCGGTCTTGGGAAGTTGTGGCACGTTCTGGATCTATGGTGGTATCTGTATTTGTGCCTTTGTGTTTTTATGGAACCGTTGTCCGGAGACAAAAGGAAAGAGTCTTGAAGCGTTAGAAAAGGAGTTAATTAAATAAAAATGTTTCAATAGTTAATAACCAATAACCAAAACAATGGTAAAAGCATGGAGAGAAATGGTGACGATCCCAACCTATGAGGTGGGTAAGCCCGAGAAGAATCCAATCTTCCTAGAAAAGAGAGTCTATCAAGGATCAAGTGGTGTAATCTACCCGTATCCTGTCATCGAGTCTATCTCAGACGAGAAGATTGATAAGCAGTGGAAGGCCATATGGCTTGAGAATGAGTATATTAAGATTATGATTCTTCCTGAGTTAGGCGGACGTGTTCAGATGGCCTATGACAAGATCAAGCAACGGCATTTCGTATATTATAATCATGTGATCAAGCCTGCACTTGTTGGACTCACCGGTCCTTGGATTAGTGGTGGCATTGAGTTCAACTGGCCGCAGCATCACCGTCCTTCGACCTATCTACCTATCGATGCTACAATCGTAGAGAACGAGGATGGCAGTGTGACGGTTTGGGTGAACGAGATGGAACGGATGTTCCACCAGAAAGGAATGGCTGGCTTCACCTTGCGTCCTGGTTGTGCTTATCTGGAGATACAGGGTAGGGTGTTTAACCGTACGAACCTGCCGCAAACCTTCCTATGGTGGGCAAACCCTGCTGTCGAGGTGAATGATGACTATCAGAGTGTGTTCCCTCCTGATGTGAACGCGGTATTTGATCATGGCAAACGGGCCGTCTCCAGTTTCCCTGTTGCAACAGGTATCTATTATAAGATGGATTACTCGGCTGGTGTCGACATCTCGAACTATAAGAATATCAAGGTGCCGACATCCTATATGGCTGTCAATTCGAAATACGACTTCGAAGGGGGCTACGAGAACGACACAAGAGCCGGAATGCTACATGTGGCTAGTCATTATCTCTCACCCGGAAAGAAACAATGGACGTGGGGTAATGGCGACTTCGGACGTGCCTGGGACCGTAATCTCACAGACGAGACCACACCAGAGGAAGCTGAAAAATACAAGATTACTCGTAAGGGTTTCCGTCCATATATCGAACTGATGGCTGGTGTCTATACGGAAAACCAGCCTGATTTCGCATGGTTGATGCCCTATGAGGAGAAACAGTTCGTGCAGTATTTTATGCCTTATCGTGAGATAGGCATCGTTAAACAGGCATCAAAAGACTTTGTGTTCAACATAGAAGAGGTGGGGCAGGGACGTGTATGTTTCAAGATTTTGGCTACCAGTGAGCAGAAAGTACATATGTTCCTTGGTGACGAAGATGATAAGACACTCTATGACAAAGTGGTTACGTTGACACCCGACGCCATATTCGAGGAGACCGTAGATACACGCGGGTCATCGCTTGTAGACCTTTATTTTCAGATTGACCGTGCCGACAGTCCACGCCGCCTTCCAATGTTCCAATGGAACCCCGAGTATGACGAGATTCGCCCAATTCCAGATGCTGCTGAAGCAGCCCTTTCACCGCAGGACACAAAAACCGTCGACCAACTCTATCTGACGGGACTCCATCTGGAACAATATCGTCATGCGACATGGAGCGCTCTCGACTATTATGAGGAAGCACTTCGCAGAGATCCGCTTGATTATCGTTGTAACACGCAGCTGGGACTATGGTACCTACGACGGGCCCGTATTGATAAGGCTAAAGAGTACCTGCAGACGGCAGTCAAGGTGTTGAAGAAGCGAAATCCAAACCCTTATGATGGTGAATCTCTTTTCTATTTGGGTATCGTCAATAAGTTCTTAGGTAACATGGAGCCTGCATATGAATATTTTTGGAAAGCTACATGGAATAAGGCATGGGCTGATGCAGGCTATTTCGAGGCAGCTTGTATCAGTATGGATGGCGAATGTTGGGAGAGTGCCCTCAACGAACTGGAGCTTTCACTGATCAGCAATAGTCACAATCATAAGGCTCGTGCCATGAAGGCAGTTGTTCTACGTAAACTTGGACGTCAGCAGGAAGCCTTAGCTTGGATTCATGAGAATTACAGGATTGATCCGTTCAACTATGTTTCGATGGTGGAGGAACATCTGCTCACAGGTAGTGATGAGCCTCTGGAAAGGATGGTAGAACTGATGCATGGTAATATCTATAACTATCATGAGACAGCTCTCGACTATGCGCAGGCAGGACTTGAGGACGAGACACGTCTCGTGCTGGAGACTGCAATTGAAAAAGGGGTAGAGAAATCGCCGCTCACATGGTATTATTTGTCCTTCTACTCAGACGATATATTTGAGAGTATAAAAGACATGAGAACGGCTTCGAAGATCAGTCCAGACTATTGCTTTCCAAACCGTCTCGAGGATGCCCAAATGTTCCAACAGATGCAGATGCTGACGATGGGGGAGGATGCCCGTATGTCATACTATCTTGGTTGTCTCTACTATGATAAACGCCAATACGACTTGGCTGTCAAGTACTGGGAGCAGTCGGTAAAGGCTGATCCCAAATTTCCCACCGTGTGGCGCAACCTCGCCTTGGCCTACTTTAACAAGAGCCAGTATATTCCTTCTTTCGACTCTGCCTTGGAAGACGAAAAAGAAAAGGCCGTGGAGTATATGGAAAAAGCCTTCCACCTCGACAAGGCCGATGCACGTATCCTGATGGAACTTGATCAGCTTTACAAGCGTTTGCAACATCCGCATCAGGAACGCCTCGACTTCCTACAGAAATACCCTCATTTAATCAGTCAACGCGAAGATCTTATGCTCGAAGAGATTACTTTGCTCAATCAGTTGGGACATTATAAGGAGGCTATGGCAAAGCTTGATGGATATCAGTTCCACCCATGGGAGGGCGGTGAAGGTAAGGTTCCTGCACAGTATCAGTTTTGTCGTGTGGAACTTGCGAAAAAGGCGCTTGTTGCAAGACAATATGAAGAAGCTGTTAGGTTGCTTGAAGAATGTCTCGACTATCCCTCTCATCTTGGCGAAGGGAAACTCTATGGGGCGCAGGAGAACGACATTTATTACTTCCTTGGCGTCGCCTATGATGCCATGGGGAAGAAAGAGCATGCTCGTGAATGTTGGGAAGAGGCAACCCAAGGACCACAACAGCCTGTTGCTGCGATGTATTACAATGATGCAAAGCCAGATAAGATTTTTTATCAGGGATTAGCTCTTAGCAAGTTGGGACGTGAGGATCAGGCTCATGGTCGTTTCTATAAGCTTGTCAACTACGGTAAGCAACATCTCTTTGAAAAGCAGGTAATGGATTATTTTGCGGTATCGCTGCCCGACCTACTCATCTGGGAGGATTCACTCGATGCGAGAAACGAGATCCACTGTAAGTATATGCTTGCCCTCGGCTACTATGGCTTGGGTGATCATGACAAGGCACTTGACTATCTAGAAGAGGTGGAAGAACTTGATAAAAACCATCAAGGTATTTGGCAGTTCCGAACTCTTATTGATATGAAACTATAATTATCCAAATCATTTATTATCTAACTTATGAGTAAAAAAAGAATCATTACTTTTGTTATGTGGATGGGACTGGCATCTAGTTGCTTGCCGCTATCCCATGTTTATGCCCAGACGAAATATCCGTGGCAGAACCCAGACGTGCCAATTGAACAGCGTGTGGAGAGTTTATTGCAGATGTTGACCCCTGAGGAGAAGGTTGGACTGATGATGAATAAGTCTGTCTCTGTCGACCGACTTGGTATCCCGTCGTACAACTGGTGGAATGAGGCCTGCCATGGTGTGCGCCAAGGTGGTTACACCGTTTATCCGCAACCTATCGGAATGGCGGCAGCCTTTAATGCGCAACTGTTCTATGATGTGTTCTCGCAGGTGAGTGATGAGGCTCGTGCTAATTGGAACCGTTCCGATCACAACATCTTTAACGTACCGATGGGGGTCACATACTATCCGGGGAATCCTGAGCTGACCTATTGGTGTCCAAATGTGAATATCTTCCGTGATCCGCGGTGGGGACGTGGTCAGGAGACTTGTGGTGAGGATCCTTATCTGAATGCCGTTTTCGGTGTACAGACCGTACTGGGAATGCAGGGTAATGATCCACATTATTTCAAGACTCATGCCTGTGCCAAACATTATGCCGTACACAGTGGTCCGGAACCACTCAGACACTCGATGAATGTGGAACCTACGAACCGTGACCTTTGGGAAACCTATCTGCCTGCATTTAAGGCTCTGGTGAAGAAGGGAAATGTGCGTGAGGTGATGTGTGCCTATCAGCGTTTTGAGGGGAAACCCTGTTGTACGAGTGACCGTCTGTTGATAGATATCTTGCGTAATAAGTGGGGCTATGATGGTATCGTCGTTACCGATTGCGATGCCATTAACAATTTCTATAACCGTGGTCAGCACGAGACTCACAAGGACCCATTGTCTGCCTCTGTCGATGCCGTGCTGAATGGTACGGACCTGGAGTGTGGTAAGGTCTTTATGTCGCTTACGGAAGGCCTAAAGAAGGGTCTTATCAAAGAGAGTGATCTGGACGAACATCTGCGTAAGACATTGAAAGGGCGTTTTGAACTCGGCATGTTCGATCCTGCCGACAGACTGCCTTGGGCACAACTAGGTCCTGAGATTATCAGCAGTGAGACAAATCATGATATGGCTGTTCAAGCTGCCCGTGAGTCGATGGTATTATTGGAGAACAAAGGCGCTGTGCTACCGCTGTCGAGGGGTATTAAGACCATTGCCGTAATAGGTCCCAATGCCGATGATGTAGAACTATTAAATGGTAACTATGGTGGGACACCTACTGACAATCATAAGCAGTCTCTCTTGGCTGGCATCAAGGCGGCTGTTCCTGGTGCCAAGGTTATTTATCAGAAAGCTTGTGAACTAAATGATGAGTATGAGACTATCCACCATCTGCAGGATTTTAATGATGGCAAGGGCGCTCTTGTAGAGTTCTATAATAATAAAGATCTGAGTGGGCAACCTGCCAAGATCGATTACTACAATGAGTTGAACTTCTCGACGTTCGGCGCCTGGGGATTTGCGCAGGGAGTTAATCGCGACACGCTCTCTGTACGTGTCAGTGGTCGTTATACTGCTACCTTTACAGGTGAGATGAAATACACGCTGATGACAGACAATGGGTATCTGTTAAAGGTGAATGACGAGGTTATTGAAGATGCAAAACCGACTGGCTTCCGCGGCTTCTTCGGCCGTCGCACTGAATACAAGTCCTTCCCTGTGGAGGAGGGTAAGACCTATGATATCGTGATTGAATATCGTCATGGTAATGGGCAGTTTGCGATGCTGCGTGGTGATATCTGCGAGCGTAACCTTGTAGACTTCACGGCTCTGGCCAATGAGGTGAAAGATGCTGATGCGATCATCATCATCGGAGGTATCTCTGCTCAGATGGAGGGTGAAGGCGGCGACAAGCAGGATATAGAATTGCCAAAGGTACAACAGATGCTCATGAAGGCAATGCATCAGACGGGGCGTCCGGTAATCTTCGTGAATTGCTCTGGTTCTGCCATCGCCTTTGGTAGTGTCGAAGGCGAGTACGATGCCCTGTTGCAGGCCTGGTATGCTGGTCAGGGTGGAGCGAAAGCTCTGGCTGAGATTCTCTTTGGCGACTATAACCCTGGCGGTAAACTGCCCGTTACGTTCTATCGCTCAAATAGCGATCTTCCAGATTTCCTTGATTACTCGATGAAAAACCGAACCTATCGTTACTTTACAGGTGTGCCTCAGTATGCCTTTGGATATGGCCTAAGCTATACCACCTTTGTTGTTGGACAAGGAAAACTGTCGAAGAAAGCGATGAAGAAGAACGGTCAGGTGACGTTGACAGTACCCGTTACCAATACGGGTAAACGTGAGGGTACGGAGACCCTTCAAGTCTATGTGAAGGCACTCGATGATGCCGGCGCACCCATCAAGGCTCTGAAGGGCTTCCAGAAACTGTCCTTGAAGGCTGGTGAGACGAAAGCTGCAACAATTTCGCTCGACGGTGAGGCTTTCGAGTACTATGATGAGAGTATTGACGAACTGTCCACCCGTGCTGGTCGTTATCAGATACTCTATGGCACCTCGTCGCTCGACAAGGATCTGCAGAGTATCGATTTCGTTGTCAAATAAATCCTAAGAAGAAAAATATCCCCCACGATTGTGGGGGATATTTCTTATTGCATGTCCAACGCTTTATCTTCTGCAGCCTCCATGATTTCTCGTTCGCCGGGCCCCTTGTCATTAAGGCCACAGAGGTGAAGAATTCCATGAATAATCACTCGATGTAACTCTTCATCATAGGACTTGTTAAACTTATTGGCATTGGTGAATACTGTATCGAGTGAGATGACTAAATCACCGTTTAGTGTATCCCCCTCGGTGTAGTCGAAGGTGATGATGTCGGTGTAGTAGTCGTGACCGAGGTATTCATTGTTCACCTCTAGAATCTTCTCATCATCGACAAATAAATAGCCGATTTCACCGACTTTTTTTCCATACGACTCTGCTACCCGACGAATCCATGCGGATGTTTCACGTTTTTTGATATTGGGGAACTTCACCCCTTCAGTACTATACGTAATCATATCAGTACAATTCTAATATGGTGAAAAACTATTTCTTTGGCAGGTAGGAACTAATGTCCACACCAAAGTGTGACAACTCTCGGAGAGCACTTGACGAAACACTGGACAACTCGGGTTCTGTATAGAGAAGAATAGTCTCAATACCTCCCAACTTACGGTTGAAGTCTGCCTGCCACTGCTCATACTCGAAATCGCTGACGGTACGGACACCTTTCACGATGAAACGGGCATTTTCGGCCTTAGCAAAGTCCATGGCCAGACCGTGGAACGGCTTTACTACTACACGCTGGTCGTCGGCATAGAGATCTTGAATGACCTTCATCCGTTCTTCTGCTGCCCGCATACTGGGCTTGTGCACGTTGTCGCCCACCACACCGATGACCAGACGGTCGAATAGCGGTAAAGCCCGACGCACGATAGAATCGTGACCAATCGTAAACGGGTCGAAACTCCCGACAAATACTCCTATTTTCATCACTGTCAACGATTAATTATTCAAACAAATTGGGTTCCATAATGTTTCCACCATAAGGATTACGCCCGAAATGGCGGTAAGCTAATTCTGTCACCATACGCCCCCGCGGAGTACGTTTGATGAAACCTTCCATGATGAGGAATGGTTCATACACTTCTTCGACAGTACCTGCATCTTCACCGATGGCTGTAGCAATCGTCGTGATGCCGACGGGGCCGCCACGGAATTTATCGATGATAGTAAGCAGAATCTTATTGTCGATTTCATCGAGACCGTATTGGTCGATATTCAAGGCCGTCAGAGCCACCTTCGAGATCTTCGTGTCAATCTTTCCGTTTCCTTTTACTTGGGCGAAGTCCCGTACACGGCGCAACAGAGCGTTAGCGATACGGGGCGTACCACGACTGCGACCTGCGATCTCTAGGGCCGCATCTTCTGTAATGGGTACACCAAGGATACTAGCCGAGCGTTCGATAATTGCTTGTAGGGTTTCTGGGTCGTAATACTCCAAGTGCATATTGATGCCGAAACGGGCACGGAGAGGAGCTGTCAGCAGACCACTACGAGTCGTGGCGCCAACGAGTGTGAAAGGGTTTAGATCTATTTGAATCGAACGAGCTGACGGTCCCTTGTCGATCATGATATCAATGCGGTAGTCCTCCATGGCTGAATAAAGGTATTCCTCTACGACGGGTGACAAACGGTGGATCTCATCAATGAAGAGTACGTCATTCTTCTCCAGAGAGGTGAGAATTCCAGCGAGATCACCTGGCTTGTCCAATACTGGACCAGATGTAATCTTGAAGCCCACACCTAACTCGTTGGCGATGATGTTGCTGAGGGTGGTCTTGCCCAATCCGGGAGGGCCGTGCAGCAAGGTATGGTCAAGGGGTTCGCCACGGTATTTGGCGGCCTCGACAAACACTTCCAGATTCTCCACGACCTTTTTCTGGCCACTGAAGTCAGAGAAACTTAGAGGGCGCAGCGCATTCTCGAAGTCTTTCTCGCCTTGGGAGAACCGTTCTTCGCGTATGTCAAAATCCTCGTCCATCATATGAATCACTTGCTATCGCTTGCAAAAGTACAAAATAATCCGCAAACCATGTTATTTTACTTGTGTTTTTTGCGGATGTGTTATCACAATTTTAGGTTGACTGCACCAAATAATAACCTTTATGCCATACAGCTCACAAATACCGTGTACAAAGACTTTACCGATTCGCCAAAATCACGCTGCCTCAACAAGAAAGAGATTCTTTTCTTTTGTCATGTTTCCGACTTTTCGTAATTTTGTCTGTTGAAATGAATTAATACAGAATGATATGCTTAAGATTTTACAGCAGACAAGTCGTTGGCTGGCTTCCAATGCCTCTTTCTTCATAATTGCAGTAGCTGTATTCACCTTTTTGATACCGGGTGTGTTTGGATGGGTGAGAGGGAATACCCAGACGATAATCCTCGGTATGATTATGCTGACGATGGGTTTGACACTGACCACCGACGACTTTAGGATACTTGCCCGGCGCCCGTTGGATATCCTTGTCGGTGTCTGTGCACAATTCCTGATTATGCCTTGCGTGGCATGGTTGTTGGTGCGCGTATTCCGTCTGGAACCGGCGCTAGCATTAGGTATTCTACTTGTAGGTTGTTGTCCGGGTGGGGTGTCGAGTAATATTATGTCGTATCTCTGTCATGGCGATGTGGCTTTCTCGGTAGGTATGACTTGTGCCTCTACATTATTAGCGCCAGTAATGACCCCTTTATTGATGGAACTGACAGCCGGAGCAATCATTGAAATTGATGCCATTGGGATGTTCTTGAATATCTTAATTGTGACGATTATCCCCGTTGGAATCGGTTGTTTCCTGAACTATACCTATTCTCGTCAAAAGAGTTTTCCGACCATCCAGTCACTAATGCCTGGGGTGAGTGTTATCTGTCTTGCCTGTATCGTCGGCGGTGTCATCTCTACGGTTCACGATGCCTTGATCGCCCGCGGACTGTTACTTTTTATATGGACCTTTGCTGTGGTGTTCTGCCATAACTCATTGGGTTATCTGTTGGGATGGACCTCGGGCTACCTGGCCAAGTTCAATACAGCCAAGAAACGGACAATCTCCATTGAGGTTGGCATGCAGAATGCTGGCCTTGCCACGGTACTGGCCAGCATGTTCTTTGCTGTACAGCCACTATCCATCCTGCCCTGTGCCATTTCTTGTGCTTGGCATAGCGTCAGCGGTACCATTCTGGCGGGTCTTTTCCAGAAATGGGATGAACGAAAAAATGCCAGACTGACTGTCTGACACTTCTTCGCTTATCTGATGCCTCCGCCGAAACCTCCTCCGGAGGAGCCTCCGCCTCCGCCCCATGAGGCATGACCACCGCCTCCCGCGGCGCGGGCCTCCCGTTCGGCCTTGCTCATGGCAGCACGGGTGGTACTGGAGTGCATCGTTGAGTAGATCAACGGTAGGGTCATGTCGTCGGCCATCTGACCAGCCACCTGATCCATATTGAAGTATTCAGGGTTGATCTTCTTCATGTCTTTGATTACCTGGTCGGCAATGCCGAAGAGCGTAGCAAATATCATATAGTCTTTCCACAGCGATACCTCTTGCACATGGCGCTCGTCAAGCAGTGAGAATTCCTTGAGGAATTTCTTCAGTCCGAATACTTGTCGTACTTCGTCAGATCGCTTTTTATAGGCTCTGATATTTGTCTTCGTATGCAGGGTATTGATAAACGAGTCGGTGAGGCTCTCGTTATAGCTGCTTTTCATGAACGATTTCAACTCTCTCGGCTCGAGGACTGTGTCTTTGCCTGCCGCCATCTTGAAGATTTGGTGTACCTTCCGCAGTAGGAGTGGTTGCTGGTCGTAGTGCTTCAACTCGTGAATGACGAAATTTTGAACGCTCTTTCCTTTGGCATTCAGACTCTGTTCGATACTGATGGCGCCCATGTTGATAAGCTTCAGGATGCAGGCTGAAAGCAGGTTGTTGTAGTCGGTACCGAAATACCGGTAAGCGTTCAGCATATCGTTAGCTTGCTGGAGGTTCCCCTTCAAGGGGATATCGCGATACCAGAGTAGATCCTTGAATGCTTTTTTGCGTGCGCGCCAAACATAAAAGAGGTACCAAAGACCGCCGAGGATAGGTACAACCAAGAAACTTAGGACAAAGACGACAAAGATAATGGTGTCTTCCATCGTCCACTCGTCATCACTGTTATAATCACTACCCTCGAAGGCACGCTCCTTAAGCTCTTCAAACCTGCCGTCGTTAACGATGGCAGGTTCGAACAGTCCCTTGTTGAAACGTGCCATGACAATCATTGCACTATTACTGCCGAATGGCTCACTGGTCTCTGCCACGATTTGGTTATTGTCGAAACGCACTTCGCCTTGATAACGGAAGCCCCAGATGCCTGCGTTCTCGGCACTGAACGACTGGCCGTCTTCTGCTTGTATAATCAATTTGACATGGTTGGGGTAGGGTGATATTCCCTGTGCCACGAACGTATAATTAAACCCGTCGGCATCGCTGAAGCCTCTCAACAGTTGGCTGACGGTGTAGCTCGTCGTATAGGTACGACTGCCGCTCTCACCGAGTCCCCAACAAAGTTCGTAACCGTCGCGTTTAGTGACAATACCGCATTTCCCGGATTTCCAACTACGGCTTTGTTCGGTATCCCAGTCACCTATATTAGTGTATTTTGCTCCGGTCTCGTCAGTCACCTGTAGATCACGTATCTCACTGCCGTTCAAATGACCGACGATGATATAACACTCAGTCCCCTCAGACTCGATGCTCATCTGGCGGGTCTCGGTGATATGGGCATCACCGTTCTTGCTCAGTATCACGCGGATGCTCAGGTCGTGAAGCTGAGGGCGGGCGCTTATAGAAAAAAAGGTAAAAAAGTAAAAGGGTAAAACAATAATTACCTTTTTAAAAAATTGAAAGAAATTCATTTTCGTCTTTACGTTTTTACCTTTTTATTCTTTTATTTCTTAAATGCTTCATCGAGATTAGGATAGCTCTTCTTCTGTTCTTCGTCGACTTTCAGGTATTCTTTCTGGTCGAAATGAAGCATGGAAGCGACGATACTAGACGGCCACTGACGCACCATACGGTTCATCTTTGTAGCTGTGTCGTTGTAGATCATGCGTGACATACGTACATTCTCCTCATATTGCTTCATACCTTGCTGAGCCTCGTTGTAGAGGTCACTGGCTTTCAGTTCTGGATAGCGTTCAAATACCACATTCAACTTACCCATCATTTCTCCGAGCAAGTTGGCCTGTTCGTTGATAGCGGCAGGTGTGTTGGCAGTTGCTCCACTATTACCGCCACGGGCTTGAACAGCTTGGATAATGGTTTCCGATTCATGCTTAGCATACTGTGCTGCCGTCTTTGCCAGAGCAATCACCGCGTCGAAACGGGAGTTAAGTTGTACCTCAATCTGACTGAGGGCATTTTTGCACAATTCATCAAGACCAACCAGCGTGCGCTGGGTAGAGATAAAATAACCAATGACGATAACCGCCAAAACGATGATAATAATTAGTACTGTCATAATATTAATAATATGGTTCTTTGGCGGCAAAGATACGAAGAAGTGATTGAAAAGCAAAGAAAAAAACGTTTTTTCTTTGCTTTTTCGATAGAAAGAATCCTTTTCGAACTGATTTTTAAGTTCTTCTTCAGAATCATGCAGATTTAAGATTATAATTTGTATATTTGCAGACGCAATACACATGTCCCTAACTGTAGCCATTACTAATAAAACATACAAAAGATGAGAAAACAATTATTCGTGGCGCTGCTGACTATTGTCTGCCAGGGCGTCATTGCTACGACGGCTTCTCTTCAGGAAACAGTCGTGAGTCCTGCTGACCCACATATCCAGTATGTGGGGCGTATATGTTTTGCTAATCCGGAGCGTCCAGCATTCAACTATCCTGGTATTCAGATCACGGCATCCTTTGAAGGTACGTCGTTGAAGATGAAGGCAAAGCCAGGCAGTGGCTATTTTATGGCACAGATCGATCAGGCAGAACCGTTCAAGGTCTCGTTCATGGGTAGGAAAGACTCTGTAGTGACGCTGGCAACGGCACTGCCCAATGCTCAACATACCGTCCGTTTGATGTATGCCATCGAGGGCTACGAGCTCTACCCTGAGTTCTGGGGTTTTTTGATCGATCCGGGATGCCACCTTCTCAAGACACCGGCTCTACCGGAAAGAAAGATAGAATTCATCGGTAATTCAATTACTTGTGGTTATGGTATTGAGGGAGAGAGTGAGCGTGATCATTTCGAGTATGATACAGAGAATCATTATTATTCATATGCTTCTTTGACGGCACAAGCTCTTGACGCGCAACATTGGGTGGTGGCACGTAGCGGTATCGGAGCCTATCGGAATTATGGTGGTCCAAAGGCTGGTACGCCCGATTCAAATATGCCGATACAGTACGAGTATACCGGCTATGCGTTGAAGCCAGACCTACGGAAGAACGGTGGCATTGATGGGGAAAGATGGGATTTCTCCCGTTGCCGTCCTGATGTAATATGTATCAATCTCGGTACCAACGATCTCTCGACTAATAACTATGACACAACGTTGCTGAAGCAGGGCTACCATAGGCTACTCATGATGGTTCGACAGCATAATCCTGAGGCTAAGATTGTGTTCCTTTGCGGTTCTATGCTTGACGGGAAGGAATTGGAGATTGCCCGCCGGCTACTTGATGAGGTGACAGTCGAGGCGCGGAAGAGTGGTGACAAGCAATTGTACCGCTTTGATTTCACCCCGCAGACGGGTGACCTCGGCTATGGTAGCGATTGGCATCCAAGCCTCTTACAGCATCAAAAAATGGCAGCCGAATTGACTGCCTTTTTGAGTTCATTGATGAACTGGTTTTGATGCTTAGCGCTGAGCAAAGAACAGGCCGTCGTTAGCGGTCATCTGTGCTTCGAAAACACCTTGTTTGTTCAGCGTGAAGTTCTTTTGTTCTCCGTTCACGTCTATACTGATGCTCTGACTATCGGCGTTGAAGCGGAACAACTCTTTTGTGACGCCATTTTGGGAGATTGCCCAACTGTTGGAAGCCTTGTCATAGGTCAGCAGGGTCACCTCTCCATCAGGAGCCGTCACCTCCTAGCCGTTCTTCAAGGTCTTTACAGCATAGAACTTGCCGTCTTCACCAAGTACATTCCAGGTCTTACCAATGTTTGAGGCCATGGGATTGTCACCGCTCCAGAACTCGATCGTGTTGAGGACAACGGCATCGACAAATAATGTGATACCGCCTACGATAGGCATCAGGAAGAAACCTACAATTGCGTTCACATACTTGTTGCTAGTCATGGTTTTTTGCCAGTGGGCGTACTTGTTGAATAAACTGAAAGAGCCGATGCATGAACTGGATAGAAGACTACCAGCCATGAGGCATGCCATTACTTTCAAACTAATTTTCTTCATGTGATAATACATTTTTAGGGTTTATAATATTGACCCGAGAAGGGTTCTCGTGTCTTCAAGTATCCGCAGCAACTCGTCGGTCGTTTCTGCGCGTAACATGGCGATACGTGTCTGTCGGAAGTCAGGAATACCTTTGAAGATCGGCGTAGCGGCCAAATGTCTTCTAGTGTGAAGGATGCCGCGCTTCTCGTCGATACGCTCAACGTTAATGTGCAATAACTCTTCCAGGATGTCGAGTTTCTGGTTGAAGTCAAGGGGAATGGTGTTGCAGTTGTCCAATGCGTCGCGTATCTCTTTGAAGATCCAAGGGCGTCCAAAAGTAGCCCTGCCAATCATGATGGCATCGACACCAAAGTCCTCAAAAGCTTTCTGTGCTTCTTGTGGTGAGGTGATATCACCATTGCCGATGATGGGAATATGAATTCTAGGGTTGCGCTTCACGGATCCGATAAGGGTCCAGTCGGCATTGCCCGTATACATCTGTGAACGTGTGCGACCATGAATGGTCAGCGCTTGGATACCGCATTCCTGCAGTTGTTCCGCTAGTTCGGTGATGATCAGTTGTTCATGATTCCAACCTAGCCGAGTCTTCACTGTCACGGGCAATTTCACGGCATCCACCACCTTCCGGGTAATCTCCAACATTTTCGGAATATTCTGTAGCATTCCTGCCCCAGCCCCCTTGCCTGCGACTTTCTTTACCGGACAACCGAAATTCAGGTCAATCACATTGGGACCTGCCTGTTCCACGATTTGGGCGGCTTCTACCATGGCGTCGACATCTCGACCGTAGATTTGGATACCTACGGGGCGTTCTTCGTCACTGATAGTCAATTTCTGAATGGTCGATTTCACGTCGCGGATTAGTGCCTCGGCACTCACGAACTCCGTATATACCATGGAAGCCCCAAACCGCTTGCACAACAGTCGGAAACCGATATCCGTCACGTCCTCCATAGGAGCCAAGAACACAGGACGAGGACCAAATTCCACATTTCCAATCTTCATCTTGGTTGCAAAGATACAAAAATATTTATGGCTTTAGACAGATAAGAATGAAATTAATGTAAAACAATCAAATTTTTCGTTTTTTCTTGGAGATTCGGATTCCATTTGTTATCTTTGCACAACTAATTACAAATCTTAAATTGACACTATGGAACAACTGCTTCATTATGTGTGGAATCATAGGCTGTTCCCGTTGAAGGAACTGTTGACAAGCGACGGTCAGACCGTCGAAGTAATTGACCCTGGACTGCACAACCATAACGCAGGCCCAGATTTTTTTAATGCGAAGGTGAGGATAGGGCGGACACTATGGGTGGGAAATGTGGAGATCCACGATAAGTCGTCCGACTGGTATGTCCATGGTCACGACAAGGATCAACGTTACGATAATGTTATTTTACATGTGGCGGGGGTGCTTGACGCGGAGGTGATGAACACCCATGGGGAGTTTGTCCGACAGATGCAACTCGACGTTCCCGATGTCGTCAAGGCACATTATAGGGAATTGCTGAAGACCGATAGCTATCCGCCCTGTTACAAGGTGATTCCAGAACTGACGCGATTGACTGTCCATGCATGGATGGCGGCACTCCAGACAGAACGCTTGGAACAGAAAACGGAAGCCATACGACAACGTGTGGAGCTGTGTGACGGCTCATGGGAGGACGCTTATTTTATGACCTTGGCTAGGAACTACGGCTTTGGTATCAATGGAGATGTATTTGAGCAGTGGGCACAGCATATTCCACATGGCACCGTCGCCCATCACTGCGACAATCTTTTTCAAATCGAGTCGATCTTTTTGGGACAGGCAGGTCTGCTGGAACTGGAAGCAATCCCCGACTATTATCAGAAAGAAGCACTCAACGAGGGATATTTCTCCAAGCTGCGCAATGAGTATCTCTATTTGGCTCATAAATTCTCCTTGCAGCCAATGGATTTCCGTCTCTGGCGCTTCCTCAGGCTTCGCCCTCAGAACTTCCCGCATATCCGCCTATCCCAGTTGGCAAACCTCTATTACCAACAGAAGACAGGTTTGGAGCAACTCGTAACATGCGAGACTGTCGAACAACTGAGGGAACAGCTCAGCTCACAAGTCACCCCATATTGGGAAACACACTACACTTTTGGATCTGTCAGTAGTCGCAACGAAAAACACCTCGCCTATGGATCACTGAATCTGTTGATGATCAACACCGCTATCCCCATGCTATTCGCCTATGGCCGTCATAGTTCGAAAGAGGCTCTCTGTAATCGTGCCTTCGACTTTTTAGAACAGTTGAAGGCAGAGAACAATTATATCATTCGGATGTGGCAGCAAGTAGGATTACCTGTTGAGACGGCCGGTGATTCACAGGCCCTTATTCAACTAAAGAAGGCATATTGCGACAGGAAAGACTGTCTCCGCTGCCGCTTCGGCTATGAATATTTAAAAAGAAAATAAACCTTAAAAAATGGAAGAAGAACTTTTTTATACTATGGCGTTGACGCGCCTGACGAACTTCAATTACCAACAGGCGCTGGAACTCTACCGGATGGTTGGTAGTGCCCTGAAGATTTATGAACATCGCCATGATATCGGTGATGTAGTGGATGATTGTTCGCCTCGACTGATAGAGGCACTGAAAGACTGGGACGAGCCGATGCGACGTGCGGAGCATGAGATGACCTGGCTCCGGGAGCACGGCATCCGAGCCTTGACACTTGCCGACGATGATTACCCGCGTCGACTCACGGAATGTCCGGATGCACCGCTTGTTCTCTATTATAAAGGGTGTGCAGACCTAAACCAGATGCGGATCATCAGCATGGTGGGCACCCGGCAGGCAACCATCTATGGACAAGATCTTATTCGTCGGTTTTTCAGCGGCCTGCGTCGACATTGTCCACAAGTGCTCATTGTCAGTGGACTCGCCTATGGCATTGATATCATGGCTCATCGTCAGGCATTAGAGTGTGGCTATGAGACCATCGGCGTATTGGCGCATGGCCTCGATCAGATTTATCCCTACCGGCATAGGGAGACAGCTGTACAGATGTGTGATCATGGTGGTTTGCTCACGGAGTTCATGACGCAAACTAATGCCGACAAACCGAATTTCGTCCGTCGTAACCGTATCGTGGCAGGTATGGCTGATGCGACAATCCTTGTGGAGAGTGCCGCCAAAGGCGGGGGCTTGATCACTTGTGAAATCGCGCAGAGCTACGATCGTGGAGTGTTTGCTTTTCCTGGCAATATTGGTCAACCGTGCTCCGAGGGCTGTAATAATCTCATCCGTGATAATGGTGCGTCCTTGATTACCTGTGCTGACGATTTTATCATGGCCATGGATTGGCAGGATGAGGCGCGCTGCCGACAGGCTGCTGTCGATGGTATTGAACGGAATCTCTTTCCGGACCTATCACCGGAGGAACAACAGATTGTTTTCTTTCTACAGAAAACCAACGATTTACAATTGAATACTCTCAGCGTGAAGACAGGCATCTCCATCGGCCAACTCACAGGACTGTTATTCCAACTAGAGATGAAAGGGGTGGTGCGCTCTCTTGCCGGGGGGATGTATCATCTGCTGAAATAAAAAAGGAAGGGTGTAGTCACGGCATACTTCTTTCTTTGTTGTACTCCCATACACCAAGCAGGACTTTTCGAAAAAATCCTGCTTGGTGCTTTTAAGATATGTGATTTTAATGCTGTTTTTGTTTTTTTATGTCGTAATTCATATGTTTTGTAAGCGAAAAGCACTATCTTTGCAGCGTTTTAATTAGATGGGAATATGAAAATAGCTTTGATCGGCTACGGCAAGATGGGTAAGATGATTGAACAGATAGCCCTTGATCGTGGTCATGAGATTGTGAGTATTGTTGACATTGATAACCAACAGGACTTCGATAGTCCAGAGTTCGCTTCGGCTGACGTGGCTATTGAGTTCACGGCTCCTCAGGCAGCCTATGGTAATTATCAGAAAGCATGGGCTAAGGGTGTCAAGGTGGTCAGCGGCTCTACGGGTTGGATGAAGGAGCATGGCGATGAGGTGCGTAAGGCCTGCAGCGATGGTAAGACACTCTTCTGGGCCTCAAACTTCAGCATTGGTGTGGCCATCTTCTCAGCCGTAAACCGTTATCTGGCCAAGATTATGAACCAATTCCCGCAGTATGATGTAGAGATGGAGGAGACGCACCATGTGCATAAACTCGACCATCCTAGTGGTACTGCCATCACCTTAGCTGATGAAATCGTGGAAAATATCGATCGTAAGGAGGCGTGGAAGGAGGATACGACAGACAAGAAGTATCTCCGTGTGGATCATATCCGCCGTGGAGAGGTGCCAGGCATCCATACGGTCCGTTATGATTCTGAGGCAGACTTGATAACTATCACCCATGATGCTCATAATCGTAAAGGCTTTGCTCTCGGAGCAGTTTTGGCTGCAGAATATACAAGGGATCATCAGGGTTTGCTAACGATTAGCGATATGTTTAAATTTTGAAACGTAGGTTAATATGTTAATGGGTTGCAACTTGCCGAAATATCATTGCGTCAAACCTGTGTGAATATTATTATCGATAATGGTAAAAAAGAAAGAATTCAATCCTAAGGTACAGTGGGCAAAGTTTATTGTCGTACTGATACTTTATCTGCTTTTCTTGTGTTGGGTCAAGAGTTGGTGGGGACTCCTCGTGGTACCTTTTATCTTTGATGTCTATATCACGAAGAAGATCAAGTGGCAATGGTGGAAGGAAGCTGAGAGGCCCGTGAAGTTCATCATGTCGTGGGTCGATGACCTCGTGTTCGCCCTCGTGGCCGTTTATTTCATCAATCAGTTTTTCTTCCAGAACTACGTGATACCATCGAGTTCCTTGGAGAAATCGCTGTTGACGGGTGACTATCTGTTTGTGTCGAAGGTCTCCTACGGGCCTCGTATCCCGCAGACCCCGTTGACGATGCCGCTGACCCAGCACACCTTGCCCGTGGTGGAGTGCAAGAGCTATCTCGACTGGCCCCATTGGGACTACCGTCGTGTAAAAGGTTTAGGTAAAGTGCAACTGAATGATATCGTGGTCTTTAATTTCCCTGCCGGCGATACGCTCTGCTCGTCACCTAAATGGCAGGCGCAAGATTACTATCAGTTGTGCTATGGCATCGCCTATCAGATCTATCCAAACCGTCCTAACCCTGACTCTATGACAGCAGAGGAACGGATGAGATATTTCGAGACGCTCTATGAGACCGGACGTTACGAGCTATGGCATAACCGGGGTGAGTATGGTGAGATTATTACACGTCCAGCCGACCGTCGCGAAAACTACGTGAAGCGTTGTGTGGGACTGCCTGGACAAACACTCCAGATTAAGAATCGCATTGTGTATCTCGACGGGAAAGCTAATAAAGAGCCTGAGAATGTGCAGTACACCTACTATGTCAAGCTACGACAGGGAATTCCCGACGATTTGATGCAGGAACTGGGTATCTCCATGGAAGATTTGACGAGTTTGAACACGGCTGGTTATATGCCACTGACGAATAAAGCTGTCACGGTCTTACAGGCACGGAAAGATCTCGTAGAAAGCATAACTCTGAATAGAGAGGCGGGTGATCTGGATATCTATCCGCTGAACGGCAACAAACACTGGACACGTGACAATTACGGACCCGTCTGGATTCCGAAAAAAGGAGAATCCATTGAACTGACACTGGACAACCTGCCTATTTATGAGCGACCCATCAAGGTGTATGAGAATAATAACCTTGAGGTCCGCGATGGGAAAATTTTGATTAACGGACAGGAGGCAAAACGTTATACCTTTAAGCTTGATTATTACTGGATGATGGGTGACAATCGCCACAATTCCGCCGATTCGCGCTATTGGGGCTTTGTGCCTGAGGATCATATTGTGGGAAAGCCGATCTTCATCTGGTGGTCGAGTGATCCTGACCGTCGGGGCCTGAGCGGTATACGATGGAATCGTCTTGGACGTTTTGTTGATGGAATCAAATAGCCGACAGCCATTATCCACCACATACTTCGGGCCAGTACAGTGGTATCAGCGACTGTGCCAACCTGAACAGGTGTGGATAGAACGGTGGGAGAGCTTTCAGAAGCAGACACTTCGCAATCGCTGTCTCATCGCATCGGCTAATGGTGTACAGGCACTCACGGTGCCTGTAGAGCATTCTGCAGGCAACTGTCTCGTTAAGGATATCCGTATCAGTGATCATGGTAACTGGCGTCATCTGCATTGGAATGCCTTGCGGAGCGCTTATGGAAAGTCACCCTTCTTTGACTATTACGAAGATGATCTCCATCCTTTTTTTGAAAATATCCATCCTAATCGTTGGGCCTATCTATTCGACTTTAATGAGGCCATCCGTGAGAAAATGTGCGAATTGATCGATATTCATCCGGTTGTCTCTTATACGACAACATTTGTCCAAGGTGGTCTGACTGATGCTGAGGCATTGCGTGTCGGGGAAACAACGGCATCTTTCAAACCTTATTATCAGGTATGGCAGGAGAAACATGGCTTCCTTCCAAATCTCTCCATTCTCGACCTGCTCTTTAATATGGGACCGGAGAGCATTTTCTATCTTTGAAATATAGGGATGAGACATATTTGAAACAATTTACAACGTCGATTATCATCCTTTCCGTTTTTTCTTCTTATCTTTGCAGCGTCTATTTGCTACCTTTATGAAGAAATTTGTATTGCTGGCGCTGTGTTTCATGTCGTGTCTTATATCAATGGGACAGATGAGGCATTTCTATACTTCGGATAAACTGTCGAGTAACACAATCAATCACATCTGTCAGGATAAGTCAGGCTATATTTGGGTTGGTACAGAGTATGGCTTGAACAAATATGACGGCTATCGGTTCACCAACTACCTGAATGATAAGAAAAATCCCCATAGTATCAGTAGTAACAACGTTACGACCTTATTTGTCGATCGAAAAGGTACACTGTGGGTGGGCACAGGTGTCGGTCTAGTGAGATATAATGATGCAAATGATAACTTTGAACGGATTTCGCTTACCGAGCGGGCCCCTCACCGGGTAAATGACATGGTGCAGGAAGATGATGATCATCTGCTGATAGGTACTGCTGGCTACGGCCTATTCAGGTTAGATGTGAATACTTGGGAAGTAGAGACGCTCGAAGGCTATGCACAGGGCGATACCGATTTTTTTAGTCATATCCACATTGATAGCTGGGGGAATTTCTGGAAGGCAGGTTCTGGATCGACATTCTCTTGTCGGCGACCGGACAAGAGCGTTCGTGTGTTTGAGTCACCCTATGGGACTGTGACGGCCTTCCTAAACTATGAGGACGGCCTGCTGATGGTGTGTCAGAATGGTCTTCTCTTCTATCGTGGCGGACAACTTATTCCTGATTTCATCGATATCTCTGTGTTGGGTGGCGAGACTGTACAGTTTCGTACGGCACTATGTGATAGGAAAGGAAACGTCTTTATCGGTACGATGGGGAAAGGATTGTGCATGATTCCTCGGGGAGAGCACCGTCTGCAGCGCTATGAGCATACTAGTTCGTCGTTCGATCTGAATACTTCCAATGCATGGGCGTTGTTCGAGGATAATCAGGACAACCTGTGGGTGGGCTGTCTGCGTCGCGGTCTGTTGATGCTACCGCAGCGAGAGCCGCAGTTCAGCACATGGCGATTCTCTGCGCAGAATGTCAGCATTGGCGGCTCTGTGACCACCATCTGTTCAGGAGATGACGGCACGACGTGGTGTGCCGTGCAGAACAACGGTATCTATGGCTTCGATGCCAACGGAAAGATTGTGGCACATCCGACATCGCCGTCTGGTACCTATTCCATCTTCCGTGACAGTCGGGGAAACTACTGGCTCGGAACGGGCAGGGGACTATATGCTTACAATCCTCTGACTGGTGTATACCATCAGGAGGTCAGTATCAGTAGTAACTATATTAATGCCTTGGTTGACGACGGTCGGGGGCATTTGTTCTTCTCCACATACTCGAAAGGATTTTATTCCTATGATTTGAATACTGGTGAACTGCGTAATTTTAATATGTTCCAAGAGGATGGTGAGCGAGGGCGACTACATAACAACTGGGTGATGTCATTGTTAGTAGATACTCAGGGAATGTTGTGGATAGGGACCTCGTCTAATCTGTGCTGTTATGATCCGTTGAATGATACCTTCCGCCCCTATGGATGGGAAGTATTGTTGGAAGGAAAGTCCATAACATCTATCTATGAGGATAGTCAGCACCGCATCCTGGTTGGCACCGCTGATGGACTCTATCTGTATGACAAAAAGAAAGGAGATGTAATGGCTTTTCCTGGATCGGAAGTTCTGGCCAATAAGGTGGTGTGTGGTATGGCACAGGATCGCTTTGGTGATTTATGGTGTAGCACATCAATGGGTATTTGGCAATACCAGCGCGACCGACACCGTTTCATCGCCCATGTCTATGGCAATGGACTGGTCTCCCGTGAATATATCAGTGGAGTGGTGATGGCAGGTGCTGACGGTACGGTGTATTTTGGCATCAGCGAGGGCATTACCTCCTTCCAGCCGGCTGCTCTACGTGCCAGTCATCCGAAGCCGGGTGTTGTCCACTTGACAGGTCTGCTCATCGGTGGTAATCCGGTCAACTGTAATACTTTGTCCGATGGAGTACACGTGACAACAGAACCATTGGCAGAGAGCCATTACTTCACTCTCTCCTATCTCGACAACGCTTTTACTATGGAGTTCTCGTTGTTCAACTATGCTAATACCGAGAATGTTATCTACGAATACCGACTGAACGGGGCGAAGGAGTGGGCACAGACGGCTGCAGGTACGAATGTTGTGTCGTTCAACCATCTGCAGCCAGGAGCTTATACCCTCGAGGTGCGTGCCTATGATAATGGCACCTATACAGAGCCCGAGGTTTACCACCTCATTGTCAAGGCACCGTGGTATCGTTCCTCCTGGGCTTATGTGATTTATATTCTGGTCTTACTGAGTTTGCTGGCAGCAATGTTGTGGCTTTATATCCGTCGTCGTCGTCAAGAACTCGACGAAGAAAAGATGAAATTCCTTATCAATGCCACTCACGACATCCGTTCGCCGTTGACACTGATAATGAGTCCGCTTCACAAACTGATGAGGCGCGATCTCGACAGCGATGTAAAGGCAGAACTGAAGACCATCGAACATAATGCCCAACGGGTGCAGAATCTTGTAAATCAGATTCTTGATATCCGGAAGATTGACAAGCAGCAGATGAAGCTACAGTGTCAGCCGACGGACATGGTACAATATGTAGGGAATATCTTGAAGTCGTATGAGTATACCGCTCGGGAACGGAATATGGAGTTTCGCTATGTGCCGGCTCTTGACTCTCTGGAGGTTTGGCTTGACCGGACGGCCCTTGACAAGGTGGTCGACAACTTATTGTCGAACGCTTTTAAATATACCTATGACGGTGGTGTCATCGAGGTTCGCGTCGACAAAGGAGACGATGATACGGCTGTGCTGCAGGTCATGGACAATGGTATGGGCATCAAGGGTGATGTGCGGAAGATTTTCGACCGTTTCTATCAGGGTAGCACGTCGCGCACACTTCATATAGAGGGGACGGGCATTGGACTGAACCTCTGTAAGATGATGGTCGAAATGCATCACGGAACCATCGAGGCGGCCAATCGTGAAGAAGAACAAGGAAGTATCTTTACGGTCCGCTTGCCACTTGGCAGTGCACATCTTACCAAGGATGAGATGCTTGAGACTAGTGAGGCTGGCCGTACGATGAAGATGAAGCCACAGTCGAGTTATCGGGTGATGGTGGTCGATGATGATGCGGAAATCGGCAACTACATCTCTCAGGAACTTGGCAGCTATTATCATATCACCGCGGTGACCTGTGGTCGTCAAGCTCTGCATAAGCTGTTGGCAGCCGCTCCGGATCGCCAGTATGATCTGGTGGTTAGCGACGTAATGATGCCTGAGATGGATGGTTTTACAATGTTGCGGATGATAAAGACGAACATGAATCTCAGCCATATCCCTGTGGTGATGCTCACATCGAAGTCGGATGTGGCTAACCGTCTGGAGGGTTTGGAAAAGGGAGCTGATGCTTTTTTGGCTAAACCGTTCGACATGAACGAACTGCATGTGATCATCAACAATCTCATCAGTAAGAACCTCCGTTTGAAGGGAAAGTACTCCGGTAGCCAGCAACAGAAGGATAAGCTGGAGGAAAAGAAGGTCAAAGGCAATGACGAAATGCTCATGGAACGGGTCATGAAAGTAATCAACGAACATCTCTCCGACAGTGACTTTAATGTAGAGATGCTGACAGCGAAAGTAGGTATCAGCCGAGCTCAACTTCATCGTAAAATGAAAGAGATGACGGGTTTGTCTATCAGTGAATTCATCCGTAATATCCGTCTAGAGCAGGCGGTGCGTCTGTTGAAGGAACAGAAAATCAATGTAACACAGGTTGCCTACACCGTCGGTTTTAGTAACTTGGCACATTTCTCTACCGTATTCCGTAAGCAATTTGGAGTCTCTCCCACGGAATATGTGGACCAAATTATGCAGGACGAAACAAAATAACAACGAAACGAAACATACGTACAAGCCATGAAACGCAAATCTGCTTATCTTTGCAGCAGATTTTTCTTAAAATTTTATATTATTAACTAATCAAAACCAAAACGTATGAGTTTCAAAGCAAAGAAAACAGCCATGTTGGTCGGATTGTGCTTTTGGGGCATGATTTCCGCACAGCAGGCTTTGGCAGCTACTGAATCTGTAGCTTCCGTTCAGCAAACGAAGCAGGTTACTGGTCAGGTCTCGGACTCTCAGGGTCCGCTGATTGGTGCCACGATCATGGAGAAAGGTACTAATAATGGTACGGTTACTGATTTCGAAGGTAACTTCTCACTCAATGTCAAGCCGGGCGCAACGCTCGTCATCTCTTATGTCGGTTATGAGACCCAGGAACTCAAGGCCGGTGATAATATGCGCGTGAACCTTAAAGAAGATGGTCACCTAGTCAACGAGGTGGTGGTTATCGGTTATGGTACGCAGCGTCGTGAGGCCGTGACCGGTTCTGTAGCCAACATCGGTGGCGAGAAACTGAATCAAATCGCAGCCACCAATGCTGCTCAGGCCCTGCAGGGTCGTGTAGCTGGTGTGCTTATGACACAGACCTCTTCACAGCCTGGTGCTGAGATGCAGATCCGCATCCGTGGTCAGCGCTCATTGAGTGCTTCTAACGACCCGCTAATTGTACTCGATGGTATCCCCTTCATGGGCAAGTTGTCAGATATCAACCCCACAGACATTAAGTCGATGGACATCCTGAAGGATGCTTCTGCAACCGCTATCTACGGTTCTCGTGGTGCCAATGGTGTAATCATCATCACAACTGCCAAGGGTAACCAGGGTACACCTGCCAAGGTGAGCTATAACGGCTATGTGAGCTTTAAGACTCTCTTCCACAAGTATCCTATGATGGATGGTCCCACCTTCCAGAAGATGCGTGATTATGCCGGACTTTACCAAAACTCCGAGGATGAGAACGTGAAAGACTTCGACTGGCAGGATGAGTTCTATAAGACAGGTGTTAGCCATAATCACGATGTAAGCGTTGCCGGTGGTACACAGGGCGGCAGCTACAGTTTTGGTGCTGGTTACTATCATGATGAGGCTGTTGTTCCTACACAGGGCTACGATCGTCTTAGTTTGCGTGCAAACTTCGATCAGACTGTTGGTAAGTGGTTCCGCTTTGGCTTGACCACCAATAACAGTTTCCGTAACTCTAAGGGTTCTAACATGAACCTCTATAAGGTTCTGAGCATGAGCCCGATTTCTAGTCCGTATAATGCCGACGGCACAACTAAGCGCCTGATTACTCTGCCAGCTGACCAGCAGTGGGTACTCACAAAGGATGTTGCTGAGCAACTCGAGGACAACTGGCTTAATGAGAAGAAAGGTATTGGTTCTTACAACACTCTCTTCGCTGAGGTGAAGTGTCCGTGGGTGGAGGGCCTGAGCTATCGCATCAACGTTGGTCTGAATTTCCGTTCTGAGAAGACGGGTATCTTTACAGGTAAAGGTATTGACAATTCTAATCCCGACTATCGCAGTTCAGGTTCGGTCATTGATAACCAGACCCGTAACTGGGCTGTTGAGAATATCCTCACATACGACCGCACTTTCGCTGAAAAGCACAACATTAACGTTGTAGGTATGTATTCTGCTGAGCAGACTACATTCGAGCAGGGCGGCTATCAGGGTGTTGACATTCCCGCAGAGTACTTCCAGTATTATTATCTCGGTTCTGCTCTAGGCGATAAGAATATCCAGAGTGAGAATTATTGGCAGAGTGGTCTGATCTCTTGGATGGGACGTGTGATGTACTCTTATGATAATAAGTATATGCTGTCAGTTGCTCTCCGTTCCGACGCTTCTTCTCGTTTGGCCAAAGGCCATCAGTGGCACACCTATCCCGCTATCAGCGCTGGTTGGAATATCGCCCGTGAAAGCTTTATGGAGAACCTCACCTGGATCGACAACCTGAAACTTCGTGTTGGTTATGGTGAGACCTCTAACCAGAGTATCAATCCGTATTCTACCCTCGGCGGACTCGGTACACTCGACTATAACTTCGGTTCTACCTATCTGACAGGTTACTATGTAAACTCACTGCCAAACACAGAATTGGGTTGGGAGTACAGTAAGACTTGGAACTTCGGTCTTGACTTCTCGCTCTTCAATGGTCGTCTCTCGGGATCGTTCGAATACTATATCCAGAAGACCAATGATATTCTTCTTGATGTTTCTCTGCCGTCAACTGCAGGTGTGAATAGCTTTACAGGAAATATCGGTAACACCGAGAATAAGGGATTCGAGTTCACATTGAACGGTATCATCATCGACAATAAGAACGGCTGGAACTGGGAGGCTGGTATCAACCTCTATGCTAACCGCAACAAACTGACCAAACTGACAGGTGCACTTGACGAGAACGGCAAACCGGCTCCAGATGAGGCTAACCGTTGGTTCGTAGGTCATCCTATTGATGTCATCTATGACTATAAGAAGATCGGTTTGTGGCAGGCTGGTGAAGAGGAGTTGATGAACGTCCTGGAGCCTGGTGGTAATGTTGGTATGATTAAGGTGAAGCACGATCGCGCATTGGATGCTAACGGCAAACCTACACGTGCTATCGGTCCTGAGGATCGCGAGATTATGAGTATGGAGCCCGACCTCATTGGAGGTTTCAACACCACAGTGGGTTATAAGAACTTCGACCTCACCGTGATTGGCGCCTTCCAGTTTGGTGGTAAGCTTATCAGTGCCATCCACTCTTCTAGCGGTTATCTGAATATGCTTTCTGGTCGTCGTGGTAATCTTGACGTAGATTATTGGACAGAGCAGAACACTGGTGCTAAGTACCCGAAACCCGGTGGCATTATGTCAAGTGACAACCCGAAGTATGGTACTACTCTTGGATATTTCGATGCAAGCTATCTGAAGGTGCGTGCTATCACCCTCGGTTACAACTTCGATCGTCTGAAGGCCATCAAGAACTTCGGTATCAGTCGTCTGCGCGTTTACGCTACGGTTCAGAACCCGTTTGTACTCTTCTCTCCGTTCAATAACGAGAGTGGACTCGATCCAGAAACCAACTCTTTTGCCACAGAGAATACTGCTGTGGCTGTGGAAGGTTACACGGGTAAGCACAAGATGCCAATTGTAGGTTACAACACGCCTGCAACCCGCAACTTCCTGTTCGGACTTAACGTCACATTCTAATATCATTAAAGAATTAAGAGTTATGAAAACTAAAAGTATCAAATATATTATCGCTGCGGGACTCCTCTGCTGTGGTTTCTCTACAACTCTCAGCTCTTGCTCTGACGTGCTCGACGAGCAGCCGCGCAGCCAGTTTGACCCGACATTCTTCACCACGAAGACGGGTATTGAAGGCGGTTTGACCGCACTCTATGCTCACCTGCGCTATCTCTATGGCGAGGGTTATCTTCTCAATATGTATGAGACAGGTACCGATGAATATACCTATGCACAATCAGCCGATGATAACTTCAAGTCGGCCGATCTTTCTGGTGCAGGTGTACTCAATGCCTCTACTAGCCGTGGTGACCGTCTTTGGAATCGTGCCTTCACTTATATCAATACTGCTAGTGGTGTTATTGAGAATGGTGAGAATGCCGGTATCGATGCATCGTTGCTTGCTGAGGCTTACTTCTTCCGTGCTTTCGATTACTTCTTGTTGGTGCAAACCTTCGGTGGTGTGCCTCTTGATCTGGGTGCAGGTCCTATGAAATTCAACACCTCTCCTGTACGTGTCTCTGAGCGTAATACTGTGGCAGATGTTTATACTAAGTGTATTTTCCCCGACCTTGAGAAGGCTGTGGCAGATCTGCCTGTAAGCCCTCGTCTGCCTGGAACAGCTACGAAGAACTTGGCTCGTCTCTATCTCTCAAAGGCTTACCTTACTTACGCTTGGTGGCTGGAGAACCCGAAGAATATTCCGACTTATCCGGAGTGCACCCGTAACTCCGCTGAGGCAGCTACTTATTTCCAGAAGGCTTATAATACAGCTATCGAGGCTATCAACAATCCAACTCCCTATGCTCTGCAGCCAACGTTCTACGATGTGAATCTCGCTCAGAACGATCGCAACTCAGAAATCATGCTCGTGGCTGATCACGATGAGAATGAGAAATATGGTAATGGTGGATCCGGTTACGGTTGGGGTAGCGGTAATGCACCTGAGAACTTCGCTTACTGGATGGAGACATGGAACTATACTGAGTTGAAAGCGAAGGCTGCTTCTGGTGCAGACATCAACCCCGTACAGCGTGAGGCTGTTCAGGCTCTCGGTCGTCCTTGGACACGTATGGCTGCTATCGCTGACAACTTCATGGAAGGTGGTGCTTGGAATGATGCTGTCAAGACTATTGACTCTCGTTACGATGCAACGTTCACCTTGCGTTACCATACCAACTTTGCTAAGGCTGGAAGCGCAGAAGAGTATGTCTTGGGTGCTAATGGAATGAAGATTTATCCCAATGATGTATTCTTTAGCTGGGTTCCCGAGAGTGAGGACAGCAAGATTGACTATACTGTTACAGAAGGTAATGGGAATGGTAACCTCGGCCTGGGTGTGATGGAAGGTCGTCCTGACTTCGTAGTAGCTGTAAATCATATCAGCCGTAAGAAGTACCCCATCAACTGGAAGATTGGTATGTACCGTACCGATAACAATGGTGGGCTCGGTTCTCCTAACGGTGGTAGTCCACGTCCTTGGAGCATCGCTAAGTTCTCTGAGTTCTATCTAATTGCTGCCGAGGCAGCTGTGAAGGGAGCCGCAGTTTCTGGTTCTTGGACCGCTCGTGAGCTCGTTAATGTGCTTCGCGCTCGTGCTGGTAAGCAGACCTTCAACCAGAATGATAATGTTGCTGTTAACATTGATAACAGTAAAGCAATGACTGACGCGACACCTGGTGAAATCACCATTGACTTCATCCTTGATGAGCGTATGCGTGAGTTCTGGGGTGAGGGTTATCGCTGGTTCGACCTTGTTCGTACTCAGACATGGAATGAAAAGGCTGGTAAGTATCGTATCGCAGGTAGCGGATATACTGATAAGGATCTCGAAACTGTTACTCGTACCATTAATCCTGGTCATTATCTTCGCCCGATTCCTCAGACTCAGATCGATGGTCTGATTATGGAAGATGCTGCTAAGAAAGCATATCAGAATCCTGAGTATCAAAATTGATATAAACCAAAAGATGAATTTAGTTGAGGTGAAAAGATTTGGATAATTGTAGAAACACTCTCTCGTTTATCTTTTCTGCAGCACCGGTCGTCTGGATGACGACCGGTGTTTTTGCTTATTTTTCAATAGGTCTTGTCCTGCTTCTAAGTGAACGGATGCTGCTGATAGAGATGCCGAGGATATGGGCAATCTCTTCATCACTCTTCCCCATCTCCTCCAAAAGGAGGAAGAACAACATATGTGTGGTGAGTTTTTCTTTCCGTGGTGTCTTGATGAGCCTATTTACTGTCCTGAAGTCGATGGCCGCATAGTAGTCGATGAAAAGTTTTTGATCTTTTTTCAACCACAACGACAGAGTGCCGTTCTGTTTGACGTGTTCATAGAGTAACAGCCCCTTTTTCAGTTTGGGTGCTTCGTTGTTCAACAATTTTTTTATCTCTTTGTTTAGTTCCTCTATCTCTTTGCATGCGCCCTCTTCTGTCGCTTCCAACTCCTTGATGTAGTTCATATAGTTGTTGATTTGCATCTGTACCTCCCGTGTCTTAATCTTCTCAAGATACTTCCTTCTGCCGATATAGAACACTGCCGGCAGTAGGATGAGGATGATTGTTACTATCACTCCCCACATCCAGTAGGTTGTCATCGTTTCCTGTCTGCGCATGGCCGTCTCATGATCGAAGTGCAGCTGAAGGTCTTTAATGGAGTCGTTCATCAGTTGGCCGAGCAGACTGTCCTTAATCTGGATAATCTCGCTCACCATGTCGCATACACTGTCCGTCCTCCCATTTTTTACATCCTCCTCCAGGAGGTTATAAAGAATGTTGTCTTTTGCTGTTCCGTTGTCTACGGCAATGGCTCTCTTCCATAGTCGGTAGGCCTCGTCTCGTCTCCCTTCCTCATAGTAGATATCAGCTAGGTGCTGCAAGGTGTTCGAGTGCTCCTGCAGTGCCAACGATTCCCATAGGTATTTCTTGGCAGAATCAGGCTGGCTATATTTGAAAGTAAAAGCTACATTGTTTAGGAATACCGGCAGGTCCTCCTTCTCCATGTGGTGTGAGTAGGGCAATGCCTGTCGCATGTAGGTGATAGCGCTATCCTCGTGCTGTAACTCGGAGTGGGCCATAGCCACCCTGGTGTAGGAATATGCGAGCCATTTCTCTTTGCCTGTGGCGAGGGCTATCGCCAGCGCCTGTTTGGCGTAGTCTAACTGCAGCAGGTGGTTGCCGCTGACTTCGTTGACATACGATAAACTCTGTGCAATCTTATAGTGCAAGCGGTCATTGTTTGTCTTTGCAGCCTGTTCTTCTGCCTTTTTGTAGAGGATGACGGCTTGTGACAGTTGATTACTAAGCAGTCTGCCGAAGGCCTGGTAGTAATAGCCTTCGGCAAGCTTCTCATGATTATTGGTACTGAGGTAGTAAGGAATGACGATTTTGTCTAGCAATCCCGTCGTGTCCCGTTGTCGCTTGATACAGCACCTCTGTGCCACGAGCAGGTTGTAGTGTGCATACTCCTCCTGGTTGAGCGAGGCTGTGTCTACCTCATCTATCCTGACGAAGGCCTTGTTGAAATGGTCATGGTTGATCAGGGAGTCTATCTCCTCCAATTGTCCTACCATAGACCTCTGATGACACCCAGCTGCGAGTGTCAATAATAAAATAAATGGTATTATTTTCATAATGTACAAATTTACAAAATTATTCGCTAAATGGCCCACGTTCAGGGTTAATTATTCCTAATATCGCTTTTGCCCATGTCTCATGAAACGAATAGAAAAGAAACAAGGGCTTCAATATTGACTGTTTTTGGTATATAACAAAATGTAAGTTGCTGTGTAACAGTGGAATAACTCTGTTAAAATTAAAACAAGAATTCTATACGTTTTCTGGTAATCTGGCTTACTTTTGTGGCGAATTTTATTTATAAATTAATTATGAACAACAGACTTTTTTTATTAATCTTAATGGCATTCTTGATGCTGCCATCGTCGTCGTTTGCAAAGCATCATGTATTGAAAAAACTGACACCATTCCCAAAGCCACCTGTTATGGCACCTGCCAGATACCGTATCGGTGTTTGGCTTGACGCAGAAACGGGGGAGTTGTCCATCAGTCCGAACTACAATGTTGTGGGGCTACATGTGATAATCTCATCCAATGGTATAGTCTACAGTGAGGCTACGGTCTCTATTCCTGCCAATCAGGTCTATACCGATTATCTGGGTGATTATGACGAAGGGGAGTATACCTTGACGTTGGAGAAAGGTAATGGTGAAGTGATTTCCTCTTACGTGATTATAATAACAAACGATTGACCCAAAACTTGTTAACCATTTTGCGTGCCACTCCGTAATGCTGGAGTGGCACTTTTTTTGTCTTCTGTCACGCATCCGGAAAATGCTCCATAGACTTTCCTCCGAGGAAAGTCAGGGTTTCCTCGGAGGAAAGTAGGACTTTGCCCGGAGGAAAGTCTAAGAAGAGATGAGCGGTCTTATGTGTCTTATTGTTCTTTCTTCAACTGAACGTTCTTGGTAATCTCATAATCGCCCATAAACCAGTGTCCATCGCCGTTCTTCACTTTCACGGCTTTGTCGAAGTCTATGTCAAGCGTATCGCTCTTGAACTGTCCGCCATTGGCAGGACCATCGATATCTTTCACAATCAGTTTCATCCGCCGATCGAAAGCGCTGCCACCATATTTCAGCTGATAGTTGCCTGATTCGCTTGTCAGAACGGAATCCATTCCTTCGACGTGTACTTTGTTGCCATAGGTTTCTACAAGTTTCACGAGGGTCTTGATTCCCTGAACGGGGACTCCTGCCTCGTCCGTCACACAGCCCTTTATCTCAAAGTTGGCAGAGGGTGTTCCGTATTCCACTGGGCCGTCAGGGTCTGATAATGAGCAACTATAACCTAACATTGACAGGAGGACCGTTAAGACGGCATTGTACCAATAATTGAATCTTACTTTCATATGATATTATCTTTTGTTGTTTTCAGAGTTGAGGCGATGGAGATGACAAAACAGCAACTTGCCTTCTTTGTCGCGAAGATGCATCCCGTTGCCTCGGCAGTAGCGGAAATACTTACATGTGGCGCACTCATCCGTTTTCATCCATTCGCGGTTGCGATAGGGGAGATAGCGGTTCTCCCATACATCCATGAAGTCGTCCTCGTAGATATTCCCTTGATGGTAGTCGGCACGGATGCTGGCACAGGCGCCGATTGCGCCGTCGGCCATCACAGAGCCTACGGTGATGCCAGCCTGACATGAGAAAAGACGAGAGCGTACCTCGCCTTCATAGTTGCCTAGGAACCCTTCACAGCCGTAATCGACACGTATACGCCCCTCTTCACGTGTCCTTTTGATATAGTCGAAGACACCACGGAACTCCTCATCTGTCAGTCTCATCATGGGGTCGAGGGCAGCGCGGCCTACGGGGAAAACAGTAAAGAGTCGCCAGCGCTTGACTCCTTTTGCAATCAGGAACTCCTTGATGTCATCGAGCGTGGCGTAGTTTCGTCGATTCACGCAAGTAACGATGTCGAACAGGAAATCGCCTTTGGCAACGAGCATGTCCAGTGCCTGGCTCACCATCTGAAAACTCTTTTCGTTGCCACGCATCCAGTTGTGCGCCTCTTCCAGACCGTCGAGACTGATGCTCATCGAGTGGATGCCTGCCTTCAAGAGTCCTTGCCATCGTTGTGGTGTGAGATGAAGCCCATTGGTCACCATACCCCAAGGGAATCCCTTTTCGTAAATGGCTTTTCCACAGGCCTCAAGATCGCGCCGCATCAGGGGCTCGCCGCCAGAGATAACCACAAACACCTTGTGGGGATCTGTCTTCTGGGCAATGCTGTCGAGCACACGCAGGAAGTCCTCCTTGGGCATGTCCTTGCTTTCTGGAAGCATCTTACAGTCGCTGCCGCAATGGCGGCATCTCAGGTCGCAACGGAGCGTGCACTCCCAGAAGAGTTGTCTGAGAGGGTGCTCCTTACAGGTGATTGCCTGTTGCCTCCGCCAGAGTTCGAGAGCAATGGTCTTCTTGAATGACAGTGGGGTCGGTTTCATATTTGTCTTTTCCCCTATAACTGCGAAGCACAAGGAATCTTGCACTTGTCTCAGTTAAAATTCCATAATTGGTGTGTTATTCGCCTTTTTCCCGCCTCTTTTAGACCAAGAAAACGGCTTTGTTGTATTTTTGTTTTAAAAAATTTGTAACGCAATGATTATTAGTTGTTTATTCTCTTGCATTATGGGCGTTTTATGTATTTTCGAGTGAAAAAACTTTATTATTTATTTGGAGCATTTTTTTTTTTTTTATATTTTTGCA